>Ga0307476_10000350_pt1 | contig 38839 bp, 48 predicted proteins | sample atmos_gasesECM2C_2_FD_203314 | JGI IMG/M metagenome (GOLD analysis project Ga0307476, IMG submission 203314) | Hardwood forest soil microbial communities from Morgan-Monroe State Forest, Indiana, United States - atmos_gasesECM2C_05 | ecosystem: Environmental > Terrestrial > Soil > Temperate... | reverse complement strand
TTAAGCCGGCACTTACAACCTGTGACAAATCGATCAGACGCGTCTCCAGAGGCGCCAAAGAGGGAACCGGCAATTCCGCTTTCGTGGCCTTTCCACGGACTCCGTAGTAGACCGTCAGTTGTGGGCTAAGGCGGCTCGCAGTGCCGTTTGTCAGCAAGGCATAGGTCTCCACGAGAACACCGTCCTGCACATTTGGAGACGCATTTCCAAACCGAACATCGGGGAATTGCCATGTAGTTGGTTGATTGGCCAGCTGAGCATGCTTGGCGTTGAAGTTGGAAGCCAGCCAGAATCCCGTACTCTTGTTCTCCAGCAAAAGTGCGGGGTGCAATCCGTGGGGTGAACCGGAATAACGCAAGACGACCGCACCGGAGACTTCATGGCTCGCGCCCAGCAAGTCACTGAGACTCAACTGAGTCGTTGCATAGGGAGCCAGTCTTACTTTGTTCCCCGCCTGCTCGGCCCCCCTCAGGACAATGGAGGGTGAAACGATCAGGCTCTGAGCACTGGCATTAAACAGCGTGATGCGCCCCTCGGTTCCACCATCGGGTAGCCACCAAGGTGCGTAAAGAGCGTTCTCTGTGTCATAACGATAACCACCATGCAGCGGCAATTCGGCACTGGCTCCGCTTTGGGTGTTGGTGATGACAACCTTCCCCGCAAACTGCGCAACAGGCCCTGTGAACTGCAACATCAAACCACCCGAACCGCCATGCGGCCCGGCGAGCGTCGATAGATCGATACGGTTCACTCCGTTAGCCGCGATCTGGACAGGAGCAACTCCGGCTGCTTGACCTGTGCTTCCAAAAAGCGTCGCCCGTGCTGAAACCGCATTGCGGGGATCGTTATTCTTCAGCACGAGCGTGGAGGAATAACCGTTCCCCACCTGCCAGAAAGCACCATAGGTGTGCGTCACGGGACTGACTGGCGCCGCCACCTGCGGTTGTGGCGTTGCAGCCGACGCGGCGAATATGCCGACCAGTACTCCCAGTGTTGCGAGGGACAACGGCTTGGCTAGAGAAAACACTCTGCTCATGACCAGCAACCCTCCACAGAGGCCTTCGGAGAACGCGATTGCACTTCTTCCAAATCCCACTCACTACGATCCGCAACTGCCGCAGCCACAACTCCCACAACCGCAGCTTCCGCAGCTACTGCAACTCGCGCAAGTCGCGCAACTGCAGCAACTGGTACAACTCGCGCAACTGGTACAGTTCGAACAGGAACTGCAGTTCGTGAATGGCGGCGCCACTGGAGATTGCGCACCGCGCGCAAGCGAGATTACACGCAGATCGGAAAACTCGGATTCAACCGCCGGGGAGATTGCCGCAAAATCCAGCGGCACAGGTACGGCATTTCCATGAATTGGGATCAACCTGACGTAAGGAAATACCGCGCTGATCTCCAGACTCAAGTCGCGGCAGAATACCCCAATCCCAGGAACACTAGCGAGACGAAACAATCGTCCCAAGCTCGCACCCGGCCATAATTCTCGCGTCGTCTCGTTCTCACGTGTGCCAGGAAGCGTCCATTTACTTCCCAGTCTCCCAAAAACGCCGACAGTACTCATTTCTGCCACCTTCCGGACTGAGTGTGTCTGCCAAACCAGCACGAACATCGCGCCCAATCACTCCGACTATCCGCAGTTAGGAAATCTCTCGTCGTCACCGCGAGTTGCGCAAGTGAAGTATTCTCATAAAACCACGGGCTCACTCGACGCACGCTATCCTGGCGTGCGCACGAAGGTTAGGATTGAAGAATGAAAACGCGCTCGAGACAATACGCGAACTGAACAACCGGACTTGGCGGGCTCGTCACGACCTTACCTCCGCACCCGATATAACCAAAGACCCAAGGATAAACACAATAACGCGCAGTAATGTATAACTGCATCTACGACGCTGTCAACATTTTTTTTCCACAGGTCATTTTCTCTTGACGACTATCGATTACGTTGTTTATTGGTCGTACTCGACTTCCCCACGTTGCGCTAGTAATAGGCTTGTAACTCCGAGGAGTACATGTGAATAGCACCATCTAGCAGGGGAAGAACATGGCGGCGAGTAAGGATTGGGTAGACAGACCAAGACTAACCAAGCCCCTAGCACGCCTGCTCTACAAGCTTATCTCGATGGATGTGAGAGGTCGCTGGCCATCGACGACAGCGGCGGATTGCTACCAGTGTTGCCCAGCACTTTCTTGTAAAACCCCAACGTCCCGGCAGCCATTTGCTCGCTGCCAAAGTCACGCCTGACCCGTTCGGCACCCTGCACATCGATCTCTCTTCTTAGCTCTGAAGACCCGAGCAACTTAAGAATCACCTCGGCAAGATAGTTGGCATCGCACGCTCGTACACCGTATGGACCGGTGACCATCGGAACTAAGAAGCCGCTAACACCGTCCTCCACCTCGGCGATGGCTTCCGCGTCGAGGAAGTCGTTCTTGTTCGACTTCACGTGAGGCTTCACGAACTGGCCGGGATGAGTCGCACGTCGTGTCCCTGGCTGCACAGAACTGCTCCGATGAAGTGTGCTCCCGAGCAGGCTTCGATGCCAATCAACGAACTCTGCAGATTGGCGGTGTAGGCCAGCAGTTGCTTGCGTGAAAACTTCTTCCTCACGACTACCTTGCCTTGCTCCCCGAGTGCAACTGACTGAAATGTTGTCTTGCCGAGATCGACGCCGGAAGAAACGGCGATGGAAAAGGAAGAGGAAAAGCACTCGGGGGGGGAGTGCAAGTTGCTGGGTGTGTGGAATTGGCCACTGGGAAACCGGTCCTTATTGAAACCGGACTGCGCATGTGCCCTCTGGAGAAAAGACGGGACGGTCACCGCTTTGCCGACGAGCAGCCCGTTTTCTGAAGTCCGGTTTGCCTGTGAATAATCGCGAAATACGGGCAATTGTCGCGTATTTCGGGGGGAGAAAGGCCGACTTTCTCTGCAACCCAGACTGCGTGGCGGAGCATGCAGTCTGGCACTAACCTTTCTCCACCGAGAATTCCCTGCTAACAGGGAAAATAACAGGGAATTTGCGAAATTTTGCCGTCGAAAACCGCCTTCTTTCCTTCTAAGTTGCACATTTTGCAGGAGGAGCAGGGTCTGCAGGCGCAAATCGGAACAGGGAATTAACAGGGACGTAACAGGTAAGTATCAGGGGAATTAGTTTCCATTATCAGGCAATCGTTGGGAGGGAGATTTTCTGAAGAGCTGTGGAGAGATGAATTGCTGCCCGGCAGGTTGTCCGCCACACCATCACTTGACATCGCTTTTGTTCTGCACGAAACGTTTGAGAAGTTTCAAGTCGCCGGTTTTCCAGTCGGCCAGACGGGCTTCTTGGATCACGATGGCCGAGTCGATGCTCCAGGAGAGTGCCGTCTTGTCCACGAATTGAATGTCTATAAAGAGGATGCCTTCCTCGAATTTGTGTTCCACCCAATCGATGACTTCCCGTGAGCACCGGGATATTGTTCGCCGTGCGCGAGAGGCTTGGGTTTCTGCGTTCTTCTTCTCTCAACTCGACGTTGGTTCATTCTCTGGTCCTCAACTTTCGGCGTTATGTGATCACGAGCTGCGCATCGGCAAGCGGCTAACTGATGGTGTTATTGCCGTGAGTGCGATGGCTGAAACCCCAACTGCCGGCGTTGCTCGATCCAACTGAGCGGCAAGCGGTGGGTGAGTTTCTTGAAGGTCAGATCAGGCGGTTGGCGTCCATCGAGGATCGCTTCTACGATGTCGGGAGCGAGAAAGGCGCATTCCAGAACGCGGCCTGCGTATCGCTCGTCGAGCCGCAGTTTTTGGGCGATGGCTCTCCGTCCCGAGACTTCTCCGGCCACGATCCATTCGTACCATTGGCGTCCGCGTGCCAGGGCCTTCAACAGTGACGAAGCGGGGACCGACGGCGCCTGCCTAGGATGATCGGGAGGAAACACAAGCCGCATCGCCCCGCCACAGCGTTTGACTCGAGCTTCGATATCGAAGCGGATCACATCGCTCGAACCTTGTTCCAGTTGCTCGGTTGAGGTGCGCGCTGAAGACGCTTGCCGATCTGTGGTAAGTGTGGCGCGCAGTTTCTGCGTCCCGACTTCGACTTCGATCCGATCCGCATGAACCACGACACGCTGCACGACCCTTCTCACGAAGTCCTTCACGATCGCTGGAGCGCCGTTACTTAACTGGTCGAATTGCTTCGCCGCTCCGGCCATGATCTGCTGTGTCGGTGCCGCAGGATCTTCTGGCAAACAGAGCTCATCCATGACTTCCCTGCCGGACCGTAAGAATGATTGCAGCCTGAGGACGACCTGCCGTTCAACATCGTGGGCCGGCACTCTGGACGGCCTGTTCGCTACTTTTCCGCTTCCCTTCCATCAGTCGCCGCTGGGCAGACGTAGTAGCGATAGCGTCTGCCGTTCTTCGTGGTGTGGCACGGAGTGAATCGATTGCCCTCTGCATCCTGCAGCAGGCCCACGAGCAAGCTAGGGGAGTTCGCTTTGAGACCATTTCTTCGTCCCTGGTGATCGCTCTTAAGCTGAGCCTGCACCCGATCCCATAACTCCCGTGGAACAATAGCCGCGTGTTCTCCCGGATGGTTCTGCCCACGATGAGGAATCTCTCCGAGATAGATGCGGCTCTTCAGGATCTGATAGAGCGCGCCTCGGCAATACCAAGTCCCTCCCAATTGATTCCCGGCAGCGCTCGTCCTCGACTTACTCTTGATTCCTTCCTGATCAAGCCGAGCCTTCAACTTCGACACGCACCTCAGTTCAAGGTAAAGCTTGAAGAGGCGCACCACCATCTTTGCGTCGTCCAGATTCACGACCAGCTTTCGATCCTTGACGTCGTAACCAAGCGGTACGGTCCCGCCCATCCACATGCCTTTGCGTTTGGAGGCTGCGATCTTGTCGCGGATCCTCTCGTCAGTGACCTCGCGCTCAAACTGCGCGAAGGAGAGAAGGATATTAAGTGTCAGCCGTCCCATCGAAGTCGTGGTGTTGAACTGCTGAGTAACGGACACGAAGGAGACTCCGCGCGCGTCCAGCGCTTCGACGATCTTGGCGAAATCGGCACGAGTCAGACGATCGACTTTGTAAACCACGATGGTGTCAATTTTGTTGGCTTGAATATCATCGAGCAGACGCTTCAACACAGGCCGCTCCAGATTCCCTCCGGAATAACCTCCATCGTCGTAGAGGGCCGGGAGCGCCCGCCAGCCTTCGTGTCGTTGGCTCGCGATGAAGGCTGCGCAGGCTTCTCGTTGAGCGTCGAGAGAATTGAAGGATTGCTCCAGTCCTTCTTCGGAAGACTTGCGGGTATAGATTGCACAGCGGATAACAGCTTTCGATTCCGTTGTCATTGAGCCTCCTGGGATACGTTGGATGGTTTAGCTTTGAGACCGAAGAAGAGTGGCCCCGACCAGCGAGTGCCGGTGATCAAACGAGCGAACGCACTCGCAGTTGTTTACCGGGAAACTCAACACCTTATTCCCTATGCGCGAAACGCACGCACGCATTCAAAGGATCAGATCCGCCAGATTGCCGACAGCATCAGAGTGTTCGGCTTCACAAATCCTATTCTGATCGATCGCGCGGCAACGATTGTGGCGGGGCACGGACGGGTCGAAGCGGCCAAGCTGTTGGGACTGAAAACAGTGCCGACAATTTGTTTGGAAAACCTGAATCAAGATCAAATCCGAGCTTACATCTTGGCGGATAACAAACTGGCGGAGAAAGCGGGCTGGGACAATGCGATCCTGGCCATCGAGTTACAGCACCTAACTTCCATCGATCTGGGCTTCGACGTCTCACTGACGGGATTTGAGATCGGCGAGATTGACCTAATTCTCCAGGAAGGCAAAGCAGAAGAACAAGAGGAGGAGCCAGTTGAAATCAGCACGGAACCAGCGGTCACCAAACCGGGCGATGTTTGGGCCTCAGCCAACCATCGCATTATGTGTGGAGATGCCCTCGATGAATCCGTCCATTCGGTACTCATGAATGGCCGGACTGCGGACCTTGTGTTCACCGATCCTCCGTACAACGTAAGAATCGACGGAAATGTTTGCGGCAAAGGAGCGATTCGACATCGCGAATTTGCTATGGCATGTGGCGAAATGACTGAGGCGGAGTTTGTCAGTTTCTTGAGCAGAGCGCTTGACCCTTTGGAACGTCACAGCAAGCCCGGCTCGGTTCACTTCATCTGTATGGACTGGCGTCATGTAGGGGAACTCCTGACGGCTGGCAAACAAACCTACGACACGTTACTTAATCTGTGTGTCTGGGCCAAAGATAACGGTGGAATGGGATCACTTTATAGATCCCAACATGAATTAGTGTTCGTGTTCCGAAAAAGCCTTGAATCCCACCGTAACAATATTCAGCTCGGAAAGTTTGGGCGCAACCGCACCAACGTTTGGCGCTATCCCGGAGTCAACACCCTTTCGCGGTCAGGTGAGGAGGGCAATCTGTTGGCGCTGCATCCAACCGTAAAGCCGGTGGCGATGATCGCTGACGCCATTTTAGACTGTTCCGCACCCGGGGATATTGTTCTCGACAATTTCTGCGGCGTGGGATCGACGATTCTGGCCGCAGAACGAGTCGGCAGATCTTGCTATGCGATCGAGATAGATCCTCTATATGTCGATACCGCTGTAAAAAGATGGGAAAAACAAACGGAAAAACAGGCCGTCCGCGCTGCGAGCGGCAAAGACTTCGAGCAGGCGGAGGTGGCCAATGGCTGATAATCGCGAACTTGAAGTCGGTTACAAAAACCCGCCTAAGGCAACTCAATTTCAAAAAGGAAGATCTGGAAACCCAAGCGGGCGGCGTCGAGCAGACCCCAGGCATCCCAGCCGCGTTCCGAAGGGTTGCAAAACAGACCGTCCGAACCAACGGACAAAACGGTGCTCATAGCATGACAAAACTGGAAGCCAGCATAACGCAGCTTGTGAACCAAGCCGCGACCGGCGATTTGCGGGCGACGAAGGTTCTTATGCAGATGGCGAGCCGCTTCCCCGAACTCGTTAAAGACCCTGAATCTATTAAGGTCACCGTTGAAGTTGCTGACCCTCAAGCGTCACCAGGTGCGAATCCAATTGCCGAGCAAAGCTAGCCCCTGTTCAGCTTCGGTGAGTGTAATCGCGATGTTTCGGCGTCCGACCGCGTTCGCAACAAAAGTGATTCCATCCTTGAGTCTCGGGCGAGTATTTGCCGAGCACAGCTCACTCCACCCCGCGGATTTCATGTTTTGTAATTATCTGCCGCAATGTCTGTGAGGTCCATAGAATCTAAATTCGATCTTGCATCAGCAATTCGCCAGCTTCCCAAAAGCCCATATACTGCCCGCGATCTTACTGCTATCTTGATAGCGCTGGAGGGAGAAATGCAATTACGAATCCTCGCGGCGGCAAGCGCGGCGATGTTGTTGCTCGTCCCGGTACACGCACAGCAGAGTCACTGGGCGTCGGCCGATGACAAGACCGCGGAATACATCATCGACATGGAACGCAAGTGGGCTGAGGGTGTATGCGTTGATAACGGCGTGGTCGCCAGTCTGCTTGCGGACGATTTCCAAGGCACGTCAACGAAAGGGGCGCGCTTCACAAAAGCCGATGAATTGAAGGACGAGAAGGGCGCACGCACTGCGCATGATTGCGGGCTCGATGAGGCCAAAGTGCATTTCTTCGGAGACAGTGTCGCCGTTGTCTATGGCCGCGAGTATGCTCTCGGCAAAGACAAGTCCCAGCCGAGCGCAAAGGTGTGCCAAGTTTGGACCGATACGTGGCTGAAACGCGGCGGTACGTGGCAGATCATCGCCTCGCACGATAATCGCGTGGAATGCAAGTAGCTAGAGAATTCTCGCGGGTGCCAATAACAGGCGAATAGAGCTCATTGATGAGTTTGGAGTGTAATGGAGATGTTTTGGTGTGTAACGGACTGCGAAGGGTGGCGGAGGTTGGTGAGTTCGATTCGGGCTGAGCATTTACTCGATTCTCGCTGCCTCAATCGAAGTGTACCTCCGGCAGACAGACTGGCGATGAAATAGCGTGTGTTACTTTACGTCAGTCAGACTGCTGCGAATGGCACATCCTGGACAACGATCATATGTAACAACGGTTATGTAACGACGAATTTGATTGTATCGCGCTGACAAGGAGCGCCATGCGTACGAAGCAACACGGAGTTGGCAACGATGGTTATCCTAACCGTATGTTCTAAGGCGGCAATCCTCTCGCTATCGAATCTCGCAAAATTGCTGCTTTCAATAGACGCAAGCGAAGAAAGCGATGCGGCGAACCTCATCCATGTAGCCCTCCCCCTCGTTTGTATCCATCGGTCCGGAAAAGAGTCTTTATGGCACCACACAGTACGGCGGCTCCGGTCCTGGAGTGGTTTACAAATTCACTCCGTAGATTCGCGAACTAATCTAGAGCTTCGGAGAGATAGAACGGATGTCTGCGATTGGAAAAAATGAAGTCGTTGTGATCACCGAGCATCGGTGGGCTTGCTCCTGTGCGGATAAAATAATCAGCCTCACCCCGGTGCGGTCCTGTCAGGCCTCCAACTCGACCCGCGCCTCCCCATGACTGTCCAGCACTTCCGCCGCAACTCCGCTCGAAATCCGATGAACTTTGAGGTCCATGGTCGCGTTGCCAATCCGCAGACCAGCTAGTTGGATCTCGTCGATAAAACTGGGCAAGTAGGGTTTCGACAAGTGGACGGTCTTGTTGTCGACCGAAAAGGTCATACCCAGACATGCATTCACAAAGAGATAGGCAGCGCCCGCCGACCATGCCTGAGGCGAGCATGCTACTGGATAGAGCGTAGGACCTTCGACCCCGGGCCGCTTGTGAAAGCCACAGAATAGCTCCGGAAGCCGATTGAGTTCCATGAAAGTGCTGGCATCTAGAATTGCTGCAAGCAACTTTCCCGCCTGCGCCTTGTAGCCATAACGCGCCAATCCTGCGGCAATCAGAGAATTGTCATGAGGCCATACCGACCCATTGTGATAAGACATTGGGTTGTATCGGATTTCGTTGCTGGCCACCGTGCGAATACCCCAACCGCAAAACAAATTCTCATCGAGTAAGGTCGTCGCGAGACGCGCAGCTCTTTCCGGGCTCACAATACCTGTAAACAGCGCCTGGCCTGCATTCGATGTTAGTATGCGGCAAGGTTTTTTATTTGCATCGAGTGCCAGAACGTAGCTGCCAAGGTTGTCATCCCAAAACTCGGACTCGAACCTTCGCTGCAAACTCCGGGCTTGCCGGATTTGTTTTTCCGCGAGTTGGGTTTGTCCAAAACTCTCCGCAATTCGGGCTGCAGCGAGTCTGGCTCCATATACATATGCCTGCACCTCGCACAATGCGATCGGCGCGTCGGCCAGAGTTCCGTCGGAATGAAACACCGCGTCGTGCGAATCCTTCCAACCCTGGTGAATCAATCCTTTTTCTGACCGCGCCTGGTATTCGACAAAACCGTCATGGTCTGCATCGCCGTATTGATCGATCCAATCAAGTGCAGCAAGGACGTTGGGCCAGATCGATTCAAGAAGGTCCCTATCGCCCGTTCGATCAAAAAACATGCCCGCGAGGAGTACGAACAGAGGAGTGGAATCCACGCTGCCGTAGTAGAGACCAAACGGAACTTCGTTGAGGTTCGCCATCTCGCCGTGGCGCATCTCATGCAAGATTTTGCCGGGCTCTGCCTCCTGCCGCGAAATTACTTCGACGGCCTGGTGAAGAGCCAGATACTTCAGAACACTTGCCGCAATCCAGGGCGCCGCCCAAAGGCACTGCATCGCCGTCACAAGGGCATCCCTCCCAAAAACCGTGCTGAACCACGGCACACCAGCATATGGATATGCCCCTTCAGGATTACCGCGAATCATCATTTGAACGTCGGACGCGGAGCGGCAAAGCCAGCGATTGAAAGCCGCATGGGAACTGGTCACCGAACCAAACTGCGATCGCGTTTCCTGCAGTTCTAGTATCGACTGATGCATGCTTTCGTCAAATCCGGTCGACACCGAGTGCGCGTGCTCCTCTTGGCAGGTAATTGTGATGTTCAGGGACTTCTCTTCCCGCGGAGCAAGAGTGAACAAATATGTGGCTAATTCCGCCGAGAGATGCGACGGCGCAGGAAAGAATTCCAGGCGTGAACGGCGCAACTCCCGATCTTTCCCCCGATACGAGAGCACTACCTCATAGTCGTTGACTTCCGGTGGCAATATGTCGCCAGTGTCTTTTCGTTTCATTCCGCGAACCTGAAAAATGTCAGCATAGTCCGCGACGAATTGAAGGCTTATTGAGGTGTCAAATGGCGCAAGGCTGAAATTGGCCACGCGAATTCTTTCGTAGCAAGCGTCCTTCCACAGAAACTGTGAGCGAAATACATGAATCGCGCTTCTCGGCAAAATGAGCCGTCCTTCACGATAGATGTCAGGGTTCATCATGTCGATGGTGAATAGAGCGCCATCCTCGTGGATTGTGGAGCGCAGGAGTTGAGGGACGCTGCCATTTAGACGTAAAGCAAGTTTCGACAGATATCGTGTTCCGCGGTGGTAAAGACCCTGCTCACCGGCTCCGAGGCCTTCAATGTCTCCAAGGCGGTTAAGCACGGCGAAGGTCTCGCCATACTTCAGGACGCGCGTGCGGTCATCTGCCAGCGACGACGTCGCCAGGACGTAAAACTGATTTTCTACCCGGATGATATCTTCCAACGCTATGCAACATCCTTTTTCAGAGAGTTTTGCACTTCATCCTCAGCGAAGCCAGACATGCGGCACGAGGACTCTCCACACACAAGCTCTTCGTAGATAGCAAGGTAGTCAGTCACCATTCGGCTCACCGTGAATCGTGATTTGAAGGCGTTCCTGACGGCACGGCGCGACATGGCGGCAGCTTCGCGTACTGCCTTAACGGCCTCATCCACTGTGTGTACGATTATTCCGCTGACTCCATCCTCGATGATCTCCGGGACCGAGCCATGCGCGAATGCGATGGTTGGCGTGCCGCAAGCCATCGCTTCAATCATGTTCAAACCGAAAGGCTCGGGCCAATCAATGGGAGCAATCGAAGCAATCGCATTTCCTAGGAAGTCAGGTTTGGCTTCGTCCCCGATCTCTCCGATGAACTCTATATTCGGCCGTTTCAGCAACGGGCACACAACCTGCTCAAAGTAACCACGATCTGCAACATCGACTTTAGCTGCGATCTTAAGCCTTACGCCCGCCCGCGTGGCAATCTCGATCGCGCGGTCTGGTCGCTTTTCCGGCGATATCCGGCCGATGAAAGCCAGGTATTCTCCCGGGCCTTCATGGAAGCACAAAGACTCCTCCGGCAATCCGTGATGCACGTTTCCGACCCAATTCGCTTGTGGGAGCGGGTCACGTTGGCTGCGTGAGATTGATACGACGGGCATGTCGGCAAATTCCCGATACAGCGGCATCAGATCCGGAAGATCGAGTCGCCCATGAAGAGTCGTAACCTGCGGAAGATCGATCTGGCGACTTAGCGGGAAATGCAGATAGTCGATGTGATAGTGCACGATGTCGAATTCGTCGCGCCGTTGCCGGACTTGCTCAAGCAAAAGAACATGATAAGCCAGCGTGTCATGACAGGCCGGGTTAGTGCGAAGCGACACCGGACACACCGGCACCAGCCGTGCGCGAGTAAGAGAATCGCCACTGGCAAACAGCGTGACTTCATGTCCTTCCCGAACCAACTCTTCTGTAAGCCAGGAAACCACCCGTTCGGTTCCTCCATACCCGCGCGGTGGAACAGGTTCAAATAAAGGGGCGACTTGGGCGATTCTCATGGGACTATCTCGGCTGAAAAGATGATGTCGATGATGCGTGACCTGACAGTCGGCCCGCTTCGGTCAAGTCCAAATCAAAGGAACGACAAAAACCGCCGCACGCCGACAACCTGCAACTCTTAAGGTTATTCTGCCGGCTCAAGCCGCGGTATCCAGTGGATGTAGTAGAGCAACCTGGAATCGACCTGTGTGCGGTACCGGAGAACTATCAAATGAGTCAACATGAATGCGAATCTCACAGGTCATGGCTCATCCGCATCTTTGCCAAAGCCGCCTACTACAACGCCGCCGCGAATGCCGCCCAAGCCGGAATTCTGGGAATGTGGATGAAGGGCACCTGGGCTGTTTATAAGAACGATATCGGGCCGCCTCGCCGCCCCTAACATGGGCACCTGGTATGCAGATGCCACGGCTCAGCTATTTCCTGTGTTGATGGGCGTTGTCACCTCGTCCGATTACCGCGCGCAACAATCTTACGCGGCGTTCAATGCGGCATGGCCGGGCTGGCCGACTTTATCCTTTAATTCTCAAGATCCCTTCCCCTGGTGCCTTGTGGTAGATGGCGCTGCCGCCATGGGTGATAACGCTCGCGTAGCCACCTACATCGCCACGATGCAAGGCAAGTACGTGAATGCGGGCTTCCCCTGGCCCTTCTACGACGCTGAAGCAGGCTGGTTCATGCGTGCGAACAGCTACATGATGGGGAATGGCTTGTAAGATGCCACGAAGATCATGCGGGGTTAGACGAATGTCGCGCGGCGCCACGTGATCCGGGCGCCGAAGACGAAGACAAGGACGCGAAAGGAATACTCCCTTTCCGCTTGCCGATTTAGAGCCCGGTGACGGTGTCACCGGGCTGGTTTTTCCGAGGCTCGACGACTATTGATTTAAGCACTCTATCGTGGTGCTCTACAGGGAATTTCGGATGGAAGTATGCCGCGACCGATTTGATAGTGTGCATAGATCGAGTTGATATTGCGCACTGGAGGTTGGCAATGCCGGAACGAGAAACATTGGAACGAGCGCGGGAAGATGCTCGCGAGGGTAAGTCCCCATCCACGCAGGCGGGGGAATTCGTTCGTGAGGAAATACATCATATCCGCGAAGGTAAACATGGGGCAAGTTCACCTAAGCAGGCGATTGCCATCGGACTTTCCAAAGCGCGTCGCGCAGGCGTGAAATTGGCTCCTCCGAAGGGTCCCGCTTCTCTGAGAAGGAAAGCTGCGCAAGATTCTGCTGCAAGTGAAAGTTCGCATCACAAGACATCAACCAAACGCTCGCGAGCGGTTTCTCGTGTATTGAAGCGCGAGCCGAAATCTGCCGCCAGCCGCCAGGCACTTTCACGACAGGCAAAAAAGAGTGCGGCAAAGCGGAGCGCGAGTGCTCGGAGCGTCGCAGCGTCGAAGGCTGCTCGTACTCGAAAAGCGGCTTGACGCACATTGTTCTTCGCCGGCGAGGCCACTGACACATCCGGGAATAATGGGACTGTGCATGGAGCAATCGCCAGTGGCTATCGCGCTGCTCAGGAAATCATCGAAGCCCGGCATACCTAACCTGCCGTCCTCCATGATTGCTGACGGAAATATAGACAATTTCACCGATGTATTGATGTCCAGTAGCTTTCTATCATTCCACTGTAATTCGTTGTCGGAGAGCTCCAGTGACCTTGTCCTTTTGGAGTGACTGCACACGGCGGCCCTCGCCGGGCCTTTGCAGTTTGACCGGTCTGGAAGCCGTCCTTGGTGGCTGGAGCTGCGCTATCGGAAGTGCACCACGGAAGGTGACGCAGTTGCAGACATCCGCCGGTTTGGTTCCATCAGAGGCATCGCTCGCCGAACTGTGGCGTGCCGCGCGCAATTGCAAGGCCTGTGATCTCTGGAAAATGGCGACCCAGACTGTCTTCGGAGAAGGCCCTTCGAGTGCCGCAATCATGTTCGTCGGAGAACAGCCGGGGGATATGGAAGATCTAAGCGGCCATCCGTTTGTAGGTCCGGCCGGCAAACTCTTCGATCGCGCACTGGCAGATGCAGGCATCGAAAGGTCAGAAGTTTACGTTACAAACATAGTCAAGCATTTCAAGTGGTCGCCGGCAAAACGCGGCAAGCGGCGTATTCACGAAAAGCCTCACGCTTTTGGAGATCCAGGCCTGCCGGCCTTGGCTCGAAGCAGAGTTGCAGATAATTAAACCGAAAGTCCTAGTTTGTCTGGGCGCGAGTGCAGCTCAGGCATTGTTAGGAAAGAGTTTTCGTGTATTGCGAGATCGCGGAAGACCCGTTGACTCCCCTCTCGCACCGCATGTGATCGCAACGATGCATCCATCATCGATTCTGCGTGCGCAGAATGATGAATCGCGGCAGTCACAGCTGGAGTCGTTCATTGAAGATTTGCGGCAGGTTGTCCAGCTGGCCAGAAAAAGCGAGTGAGACTTGAACTTCTGCAACTGCACTTCGCTGTAAGAGATCTCGCCTTCCATCCGCTGACAACCTGCATCCAACTGCCCAATTGCAAACTAGGAGAAGAGAGATGAGTACCCAATCGAAACCCAATTCCTCGAAGTCCGGGAAAAAGACTCGTTACGCGGTCGTAGGACTGGGACACATTGCACAAGTCGCCGTTCTGCCGGCCTTCCGGAGTGCCACGAATTCGGAGTTGGCGGCAATCGTTTCCGGTGATTCGGCAAAGCGGGAGAAGCTGGCAAGAAGTACCGCCTGGATCGAGCCTATTCCTACGAGGAATACGATGAGGTGTTGTCTCAGGTCGACGCCGTGTAATTGCGCTGCCCAATCACCTGCACCGCGAATATGCGGTGCGAGCTGCGCAGGCCGGTGTCCATGTGCTTTGCGAAAAGCCCATGGCGGTTACGGAAGAAGAATGTCAGGCAATGATCGCCGCCACGGAACAAAACGAAGTTAAGTTGATGGTCGCTTACCGCCTCCATTTTGAGGCAGGGAATCTTGAGGCGATTCGACTGGCTCAAAGTGGCAAGATCGGCGATCCACGAATCTTTACCTCGGAGTTTGCTCAGCAGATCGTCGCGGACAATGTCCGGGCAGAAGAAAGCGTCGAACGCGGAGGCGGTCCTCTCTATGACATGGGCGTGTATTGCATTAATGCGGCGCGATACTTGTTTCGCGCGGAACCAACCGAGGTGTTCGCTGCAACCGCAAACAACGGAGAAGAAAGATTTCGGAACACGGAAGAAATGACATCGGCGGTAATGCGCTTTCCAGGCGAGCGATTGGCATCCTTTACTTGCAGTTTTGGCGCAACGGATGTAGGCCGTTACTCGCTGATCGGAACCAAGGGTCAACTCGTGGCAGACCCCGGGTATGACTATGCCTTTGCCATCAAACATCGAGTGACAATCGGAGAAAAAACGAAGACCAAAACCTTTCCCAAGCGCGACCAGTTCGCCGCTGAGATCAGTTATTTTTCGGATTGCATCCTCAACGACAAGCAGCCGGAACCCTCTGGACCCGAGGGTTTGGCCGATGTTCGTATCGTGCAGGCAATTTACGAATTCGCTCGCACCGGGAAGGCGGTGCAATTACCTGAACTCCCCGCGAAGAGAAGACCCGCGCTAGACCAGGAGATTCATCGTCCGGCCCATGACAAACCCGAGACCGTACATGCGAAGTCACCTTCTGGAGAGGCGGCTTAAAGACGCTGTATCATCAAACAACTTATTACTCAGTGCCGCGGACTGAGCGACTTTAAATAAGAAATCACCGCTTGCGCATCTGCAACGGACATGCGGAACTGCGGCATAGGCGGTCGCAGGGCTTTACCATCGCGCCAGATTCCAGTGGCCAGCAGCTTAATCATCTCGGCGTCGGTTCCAGGAGGATCGCCCGCAATTCTTGGAGCCTGCAGCGGCCAGTCTGCCGTAGGTTGAGCTGGTTGCAACCACACGGCTGCGCCTTCCAACCATTTATTACGGTCGAGGCCACCCTGTGCGTCCCGTGGCGTATGGCATTGGCTGCAGGCAGCCACATCATCAACAATGTACTTGCCGCGAGCTACCAACGTCGCTTGCCCTCGCACGGCGATGGCACGGTATTTAAGGTGACCAAGGCTGGCGTGGAAAGTGTCCTCTACAGCTTCACTGGGGGAGCAGGTGGAAACCAACCAGACGCAGGGGTGGTTTTCGATAAACAAGGAAACCTCTTTGGCACCACGGTGAACGGAGGGATCGCTAACTCGAACTGCCTCGATGGATGCGGCGGCGTGTTTGAGCTAGTGCTTTAATCGATACTCTGAAGGTTTGCTCATAGGGTTTTCAGGTTGCTTCCAGACTTTTCAGTCCCTGGCCCACAAGGGTGAAATCCGCGACCGCATTTTATGCGGCCTTTCACCCCTGTTTCGCCGGATCGTCCCCTGGCCCACGGGTATACCTTCTGAAACTCACGGCGAACCAAATCGCTATGCAGCAGAAACACCGCGACCTGATTCGCCATTCTCGGAATCAATGGCTGTCCTCTCGACAGGAATGCAAACAACAACTGTAGTCCCTGCACGATCAGATCGGATTTCGAGCGACCCACCTAACTCGCGCATCCGTTCTCGCATTCCAGCTAGACCTACTCCAGCTTCGGCAGCACTTTCGATGAGAGTCTTCAGTCGTGTCCGGGGTATGCCCCGCCCGTTATCCTTAATTTCCAATCGAAGCTGCTTCGTGTCCACGTTGAGATGAATATCCACCATTGAACCTCCAGAGTGTCGATGGATATTTGTGAGAGCCTCTTGTACTGCTCGGAAAAGGGCGACTTCTACATCTCTGTGCATACGACCAAGTTTTGGCTGGAAGTTAAGATTCACCTTGATGCCGCTTCGCCGGGAGAACCCGTCTACGTACCAGCGAGCCGCAGAGTTAAATCCTGCCTCATCCAGCATCGGCGGATGTAAGAGATAGGAGATGGTGCGTGTTTCGGTCAGGCACTTATCAACAATCCCCGCACTTTCGGAAGCTAGTGCGGCGTTGCCATTGTCTGATGCTGAAAGACGGTCGAGGTTTATTTTTAGAGCGGTCAAATATTGCCCCAAACTGTCATGCAGACCTCTCGCGATTCTCCGGTGCTCGTCATCCTGCAAGGTAAGGATTCGACCGCTTAGACTCCGGGCAGCCCGTTTGCGAGCGGTTAGATCAGTGTTACTTTCCAGCCAACCCACGGATTTGCCATTGCGATCTCGCAATGTCGTCCAACGGCTCGCGACCGTAATCTGGTTGCCGCCCTTCGTTGTGTGGCGAAGCTCGCCCTCCCAGCGGTCAGCCTCCATGATTTCCGACAAAGGTACGGGAAACTCAGTGTGAAGAATTTCGTGGACTGTCCTGCCGAGCACTTCTTTGCTTGTCCAGCCGTAGAGCCGTTCGGCTCCCTCATTCCAATAAGAGATTTTGTCGTCGGCGTTTCGAATAAATATCCCGTCATTAGCTAGATCAAGCAGCTTGGCTTGATATGCCAGTTGTGCTGCGTTCTGCTCAAGCTCCTGTGTGCGCTCCCTCACTCGCTGTTCCAACTTCTCTTTTGCGGCTTCACTTTCGCTCAGAAGTCGCTTCTCACTCTCAAACGCCTCGCCAATGTGTTCTCTTTCGTTAATGACCGCCGCCAGAATTAGCCCGGTCAGCGCGGTCACAGCAACAAAAACCTGAAGCAGCACCGCATTGCGGAGTGGTGTATGGTTCACGAACGGACCGAATCCATGAGCCGTTCCCCAAACTGCAAAGCTGGCAGACAGAAGACCTGCGACCGCCGCCCCAGCAACGCGGAATCGAAGTGCCGACCAGATGATGAATGGGAAGACTACGAACGCCAAAACATCATCCCGCACTGTTGTCCACGGACTGAAAATCGCAGCCGACGCGACGAGGATCGCGACTGACAGCAAACAAGCTTCTAGTGCACGCCAGCCCCGGCAGACGCGGATCAAATCCTGACCAGTCAGTAACAATGGGGCGACGACTAGTACGCCCATTGCATCGCCCAACCACCAGATTCGCCAAGCTGGCGCATAACCAGCCCAAGCCTTTGTGTGTACAAGGGTCAAGGCGGTGACGCCAACGGAAGCTGCGATTGCCGTTGCCAACACTGCCGCAACCGTCACAAGTCTCAGCACGTCTTTCAATCGAGGAAGCGAAATCTCGAAATCAGAAGAACGCTTCAACAAGTAACCTGCAACGACGGCACTAGACGCATTGCCGAGTCCAATTGCGATTGATGCGAAGGTAGGAACCAGGCTAAGGAAGTTGACAAGAAAAGCAGCAAACGCGATAGCTGGGGTGATTTGGATGCCCCAGATCAGCACTGCTGCGACAGCTATCCCCGCCGCTGGCCAAATGGGAGAGACGTTGGAACTTGTGAATGGAACAGCAAGACCAAGCTTGCCCGCTCCGAAATAGAGGGCAAACACAATCGCCAGTTGCAAAACGTACCGATAGCTTAGTCGCGCACGATCCTGTGGTTTCCACCAATCGAGAAAGGACACTCGTGAGGACGCCATGCCGACACGCTCAATAGATTAGGTCAATGCTCTCTCGGTTTGAGGAAAGAAGCCGAACCGAGACCGAACCCAGACGCTCATTTTAAGCGAACTCAGGTCTACTTGCGCCAATTACCTTGTATCGCAGTCAGCAGGAGTTCGGTTTCGACGGGGCGCTATTTGTCTCGCCGAGACGGGGTTGTTGCCAGCCGAGTTAATACAGGGAATCCCGTATCGCAAAATTGCAAAATCAAACGATAAGTTTTCATGGAGCGTTTCAAGAAACTGTAGTCGCTAGAGTGACTTAACGTCGTGGCACCAAACATGCTTCCTGTAGCGGTAGCATTCGCGAGCATTTCGCACCGGAATCGGAGGTCAATATGATTGACGGCATGCAAAAAGACTGGCGCGAACTTTGTGTTGCGGTGACAAACGAAACTGACTCCACCAGACTGACTTCGCTTGTTCGAGAATTGAGTGAAGCACTGGATAGGGGCGAATGAAGCTGGCGTCACACCATTCCCCCGTCTGACGCAATCGCGGCGAATCGAGAAGCCGCTTGAGAGCGAGTGTCGTCGCCGCCAATCTGAGCACGACACTATCGCTACACGCGCTTTCGAACGTACCAGATCAGCACGGAAACCGTGAGCCAAGCTACAGTGGCACCCATGAGCACTATCGATGTGCTGTAGCTGGGCGCGAATTGCCAGACTATCAAAGCGAAAACTAACAGTCCTACGCTTCCCATCGCCGAACCTGCGGCATCAACGCTGGCTGCCTCTCTTCCACGCCGAGTTCCGCGTAGCCCTTTCTCCTCTTTTTTCTGAGTCTCATGTTTCTCAATCAACGTTGCGCTGGCTGGAAAGATCGCCGGGAACGCTAGGAACAGCCCGCCGATGCCCGGACCAAAGTCCTTCGCGATGATGCCCGCGACAGCCGTAATTAGTCCGCCGAAAAGAAAGCGGATGCCGTACTCATTCCATCTTGTTTGCCGGATAACCGAAGGATCAACTTTGATCTGCATTGCTATTTCAGCCAGACGTACCAGAGTCCGAATGCTACCCCAAGCCACAGAGGAATTGCGCAGATCGTGACCCAGAGAGCCTTCAGCTCGAAGCGCATCATGACCCAACTGACGCAAGTGGCGAAAGCCATGAATGCTATTGCCCCCGCTATCATGGAGCGCGATTCAGTGGCGGCATAGGATGCGCCTTCGGTCGCTATCGTGAGACCCAACGTCGCAAGCGCGACTGACGGTGCAGCGCCAAATAGCCCTGCGAAGCTCTTCGGTTTTAACAAATCGCCTATGATTGCGAACGCAGATACGACTGCGCCCCCGACGAGGAACCGGATGAGAATTTGGTTCATCTGTTTCGATCCCTCATCGCATCCCTGATTTCACGAGTTTTCGAGCTTGATCCGGTCCCTTCAGTCCCAGCACGCAGTATTGTTCCCCGGAAAGCTTGTGATAGTTCACAAAGAACTCTTCCAGCTCTCGACAGAATTCCTTCCCCAGATCAGAGATCGTCTTTATGTCTGCCCAACTGTGCGCATCTTTCTCAACGGCAATGATTCGATCATTGCGTTCTTTATCTTTTTTATCCCCCTGCTCGCCCTCGATCACACCGATAGGACGGCACGATAGTACGCACCCTGCAAACGCAGGCTCGTCCATCAGAACCAAAACGTCTATCGGGTCGCCGTCGTCAGCTTTGGTTGAAGGAACGAATCCGAAGTCATAAGGAAAAGCCATGCCCGCTGGCAATACCTTCTTCAATTCGAAGATGCGCTCATCGGGATCAAAAGCGAACTTGTTTCGGCTTCCTTTCGGAGTTTCGATGACTACACGGAGCAATTGCTTGTCATCGGAGTCGAAAGGCTTGAGGCGGGAGGGGTCTGCGAGACCATTCTTTTTGCTCATTTCTGGTTCCGATCTCTACCGCAACGTGGATGCTTTTTGAGAAAGGAAGGTTTGTTCTCTTCGCAGAACATTGAGACCAACACCGGAGGTAGACTATTAGGGTATGCGCAAGCGCTTCATCACGACGCCTTCGCGGGATACTCCGCATCTTGACGAAGGCTGGCTTGACCTCGACAGTGCAGCAACGGTCGAGGTTACATCGGAGGCGAAGGAATATCCCGTCGAGTCTGCGTTGGTCTCAGGAGAAACGTGGGGCTGGCGTTCCGCCGACTCTGGCACTCAATCCATCCGGCTAATCTTCGATCAGCCACAAAGACTCACACGCATTGCTTTGGTGTTCGAAGAGACCGAGAAATCGCGTACCCAAGAGTTCGTTTTGCGATGGTCTGGGGATGGCGGACGCTCGTTTCGAGAGGTAGTGCGCCAGCAGTGGAATTTCACTCCGCCGAACACAACACGCGAGGCCGAGGAATTTCACGTTGAACTATCCGAATGTGACCACCCTTGAATTGGTCATCGTGCCCGACATCAGTCGAGGTGCGGCTCGCGCCACGCTTGAGAGTTTACGGCTGTCTTGACTCAAGAAACGAATTGGCCTTCACTTCAGAATGCCGAAGTGATTTTCTAGCAGCAGGAGCCGCAACGGTATGAACGTTCCGCTGATCTTCTCTTTCTGGTTCATGGTCGCTGCGTACGTCATCCATGTGATTGATGAATCCCTGCTCGGTGGCAGTTTTGTCGAAAAAGTTCGACAGCATTGGTGGCCGCAATATTCTTGGGAAAAGTTCTTTTGGTTTAACACAGGCTACTTTGTCATCATGATCGCCAGTGTGATTGCCTATGATTTCCTCGGCGGAATCTGGCTCATTCTTCCCCTGGCATGTGCTATAGAACACCTGTGCAATGGTTTCTGGCATCTCTGGTGGACGATCCACTTCCGTGAATACTCGCCGGGTTTAGTGAGCAGCATTCTCATCTGGATGGACTCCTATTTCATCGTCCGCTACCAACCAGTAGCCGAAACCATCGCGACACGAGATTTATGGAGCGCAGTCTTCATTGGATTGCTCGCCGCCGCCTTTCTAGCTTTTTACATTCCACTGGTAAAAGGCAGGAAGGCGATGTGAGCCAAGGTGTGAATTGCAAATGGGCTCAAAGGTCCTTCGTGGCTCCTAAATCGCTAATCAGCGGCAACCTGACTGACAAGCTGCGGGGTAGCGCCTTAAGCAGCTAGCGAACACCTGCTGTTGGCATACGCCAGAATGGCCCTGATCTCTTCGCTTGAAGCAATGTAGAACTCTGCGATTGATCTGGCATGCTTTAGTCTAGTCAAGACTGACATCGAAGGATGGAACAGCAGAAACCGGACTTTGTGTTCTCGCGCCCATCGTTGCAGGAACACAAGCATGCCAAGACCGCCGCCTCCGATGGCACGCACCTCCGAGAGTTCAAGGACAACGATGCGGACATCTGTTTGCGAGGTCACAGCTTCGCGCAACTTGTAGGCGGATTCTCTTTGTACAATTCTGCCCTCGCAACTAACGACGGCTAATTCACCCATGTTTGCAACTGTTACGTTCAGCATAACTCCCCTCCCGGCGTTGTTCTGAAGCTATCTGCCTATGCCATAGCACGGGCCGTACCATTCCTTTCTTTTGTGCAAGTTGAGTCATTACCTTCCGGGCGGCACTGCAATTCCGAGAGGAAACGAGCACATTTAGCCTACGGCAACGGCAAAATCTCCTCTGCGGTCGGTGACGAGGCACTATAGCCTCAACTTCTTGAGGATGATGAAGCATCAGCCGGGCGTCGCGGGGCTTCAGCAGTTCGGACGCTTCTATAACTAATGGATCGGTCAGAATTGACGGGTCGCCGCTCTGAATTCGGATTCGGCGTACAGAACCGATCAGATTCCCGATGCCGTGTCCGCATTCTCATTGTCGAAGATTGAGATGTGATCCCATGCACGGCATTTTGCTCCATGCTGAAAGGCTGTGCGGACCCTTGCGTCTTTTGGGAAGGATGCGATGGAGTTCAAGCGATTCGACCAGTCAGAACCATTGCAGCCGGACCGCGCGGTGCGTCCGGAGGTCGGGACTTCGGTAATCTTCGCGCAGTCAACGGAGAAAGGTATTCTCCTGATTCCTGATCTCGAATGACAAATATCCCAGTCATGAACTCTATACCAGATGTTCGCTCGTCAATTCTGTGGATCGCAGCGACAGTTTTCGCTGTTGGAATCGCGGTGATCTGCATACGGGTCTTTGAAACCGACGAGGCGCGAGCCAAATCTGTCGAGCGCAGGCGGGCGAAGGAACTGCGTTCGCTGGCCGACAAGATTTCCGAGTATGCTCTGTGCGTTCATCAACGCTACCCAACGGGAGATGTGGTCGTCAGTGTACGAGATTTGGCAGAGCAACTTGGAAAACGTCCAGACGCAGTTGCCAATGCGCTCCATCTGCTCTTAACTGAGCAGAGAGTGCAGGAGGTTCCGCTGAAGGGGTATTGGAAACTGAATGTGTAAGGTCGGTAAGTAGGCCAAGACTCACGAGCCAAACTCCCAAACACTTTCGAGTCGGGAGCTTTCTTTGATGGGCACAACTGGTGGTTGGGTCAATTTCTTCATGAAGAAGTTCCGGAAATTGGGCTTCATTCGCGTACGAGTGGTGAATTTGAAGTCCATAGTTCACTTGATAGTGGGTCAGTAAGATTTTCACAGGTCTGGCCAAGTCGCACGGCTTGTGGGAAACTGGCCTTATGAAGAAACCAGAATTGACCGGCACGGGTTGGCTTGGGCCAAGGGACGAAATGGATCGCGCCAGTCATCGTTTCGGCAAGTGCTCTGAGTGCAATGAGATCATCTGCGTCGAAAAGGCCGTGGCTGATGGACCGAGTACCCAGCGAGAAACCAGCAAAATGCTATCTAAAGCATTTGATACACACGTTAAGCTGAATCACCCAGAGAACTACAATCAAGCCGCTTCCCTTACCACGAACAATTACGACACCTAAACTATGACCATCGGCAAGGGTACCCGCGACGGCTTCGCATATGCCGACTTCCGAATGTTGCCCGCATAGCCGAGCCTCAGAGCCAAATCGCTGGACTCGGCTTCGAAGTGCCCGATACTAGAGCACTGAGTTTGAGCACCTCACTGCTGCCAATCGAAGGCATGATGAAAAGTTAGCAAGCAGCCCGTGGTTTCAGCTTTGGCAACGATATGGGTTTGCTGCCGATCCGAGATCGAGGGCTAGACTTGCTCGAATCGCGAGACCCATCAGTACTGGCTTCGGTGCTGCCCATCCTGCATCTGGGAAAAATGTTGGATCGTCTCAGCGTCTTCTTAGAGACCTACTGCTGCCACCGTCTGTGTCGATGATATTCGCCGCCACCAACGCCGCCGAGGTCAATCACAACGGCAACAATCAGAATCAGCAAATCAACACCAGCTATAGGTTGTCGTGTATTCGCCATCACATAAACCAACGTGGTTAGCGGTAAGAACAGAAATCCAAGCAAGTCCCCAACTAAGCTCATACCGTGTCGGCTTATTGAATTAGATGCTGTCTCCACTTTTCGCTGCTAGAGTCTGGCACGCGCACTCCGAAGTGAAATTAGAATTTCACGACACTCTGGGGATGCTCCTCTGTGGCATTCGTTGGTCGGGGGAGATCCCCTCTACCAATAGCCTCGACAAGAAAGTTATTGGGCAAGACAGTATTCGAGTTAGGAATCAGTTGTCCTCCATTCGGTCGTTGATCGCCGCTTTATAACTCATGTCCGTATTGCTGCCGTTGTTACACCCTGTCGACAACAACGCGAGCAAGCCTAAAATGAGTGAGTAAGCATATATCCGACCGGTGTGCATAGGGCTCCTTTTACTGCTACTGCCTCGATTGCCATGAGCTGATCAAAGCAGCGCCTCCCGAAGGAGCGGTGCGTCCGCGATTGGCTCATAAAGGAAAATTAGGCCGCATCAAGCATGGCACTTAGACTCCATCTTGCCCGCCTCAGTTGCTCGCCAAGTTAAAATCGGCAACCTTTCAAGGCCGCGCATTTGAACAAATGCATCCAATCCGCGTCACGCTATTAGCGGAAAAAGGGACGTTCTCGATGAGCGATAGCCTAAATACTTATTTACAGGATCTACGCCGACCCCGAAGAAATGTTGCAGCACATCGAAGATCTCGGAATCGACACATTTTGCGGTCAGTAGTACGAAGAGTTTGAAAGACGTTTTATCCTGCCCGCCCGGATTTGGCAGTCACGGCGGGCGACGGCAGCGAAAGGCTACGGCGTGCCGCTGACAATGCGCTCGGCATCTTCCCGAAGAGTGATTTATGCTGCGATCGCTTCGAATCTCGCCATCGCCGTTTGCAAATATGTGACAGCCAGCGTCACGGGAAGCGCCGCCATGTGGGCGGAAGCATTCCACTCCACCGCGGATTCGGGCAACGAACTGCTCCTCCTCTGGGGGATACGTCGCAGCGCGCGCCCGCCCGATTCACTGCATCCGTTCGGTCACGGGAAAGTGCTTTACTTCTACTCGCTGCTCGTGGCCGTCTACATTTTCGGCATTGGCGGAGTCCTGGCCGTGCGACAGGGCGTTATTCATTTCCGGCAGCCGGAGCAATTCACGCCGTGGGCTGGAATTATTTTGTTCTAGCCGCCGCATTTGCCCTCGATTTCTATTCCTGGCGTATCTCCTACAAGGAACTTCTGGCGAGAAAAGATCCTAAAGAAAGTACCTGGGACGAAATTATCGGCAGCAAAGACCCGACAGTGTTCACCATTTTCTTGGAAGACTCGGCCGGCATGGCCGGCACCGTTCTAGCATTCCTCGGCATTTTCTTCGCGCACGTGTTCGGTCATTCTTCTTTCGATGCTTTGGCCTCGATCGTCATCGGAGTGTTGCTTGCCGGCGTCGCAGCCCTGTTGGGGCGAGAGAGCGGAGCCCTTCTGGTGGGAGAGCGGACCAATCGTTCAAGAATCCGCCGTATTCGGGCCATCGTTTGTGCCGATGATTCCGTCGACAATGTCGGAGATCTCTTGACGATGCAGTTGGGTCCTAATCAGGTACTGCTGAACGTGGATATCAGGTTCAACCGCGGCCTGGGCGTCCAGGAACTGGAGTCGGCGATCGAACGAATCGAGAAGAACATTCGCCAGGCTGATCCGACCGTGCAGCGGATTTTCATCGAAGTGGATTCACTTAAGACGCCGGCGTCACGACAGCTTCGGGAGACGGAACCACCGGCATCATCCAACCGCACAGAAGCGAATAGCAACTAAGGGGCACACTGGACAATTCCGCGATATTGACGACTGGATAGTTGTTCTGAGCGCATGCGAATGGGAACGCCGGCCGCCAAGTCGAAACCCGCTCTTCCCCGGCAGGGCGGGAGCAAGCGCGCTCCCGAAGGAATCCTCAAAATCTTTTTTCAAAAGCTCGGCCCAGGGCTCATAACCGGCGCCTCCGACGACGACCCCAGCGGCATCGGGACCTATTCTCAAGTGGGTGCGCAGTTCGGATATGGCCTGCTCTGGACGATGCTATTGACATATCCGCTGATGGCGGCCATTCAGGAGATCAGCGCCCGAATTGGCAGAGTCACCGGGGTAGGCATCTAAGCCAATCTGCGCAAAAATTATCCCAGGCCGATTCTCTACGGCGTCCTCTTCATGGTCGCGGTTGCGAATGTGTTCAATCTCGGCGCCGATATCGGGGCGATGGGTTCCGCCGCACAACTGGTTCTGCCCGGAACAAGCGGCCTCTATATTGTGATATTCGGGCTTGGTTCACTCGCCGGCGTTCTGTTGGTTCCATATTCGACCTACGCGAAATATCTGAAATGGCTCACCCTCTCCCTGTTCGCGTATGTGGGCGTGGTCTTCTTTGCCCATGTGCACTGGGCCGCCGTCGTCCGCTCGACGCTCTTGCCGCACATCGAGCTTAGCAAGGATTACCTGACCGCCCTGGTTGCCTTTCTCGGCACAACCATCAGTCCCTATCTCTTTTTCTGGCAAGCCTCGCAGGAAGTCGAAGAGGTGACACAGAATGAAGGGGAGAAACCGCTGAAAGCAGCGCCTTCGCAAGCTCCGAAGCAACTGGACCGCATCCGCATCGATACCTATGTCGGCATGGCCTTCTCGAACGTTGTGGCATTCTTCATCATCCTGACGGCTGCAGCGACATTGCATGCCGGCGGAATCACTGATATCGCAACTTCGGCGCAAGCCGCCAAGGCGCTGGAGCCGCTGGCCGGACGCTTCGCCTTCCTCCTGTTTGTGTGCGGTATTGTCGGCACCGGGCTGCTGGCGGTTCCGATCCTGGCGGCATCCGCCTGCTATGGAATTGGTGAAGCGTGCCGCTGGAGAACCAGCCTTGAGCGCAAACCCCGACAAGCGATCCGATTCTACGCGGCCATTACAGTAGCAACTTTGATCGGCCTGTCGCTGAACTTCATGCATATCGATCCCGTCAAGGCGCTCTTCTGGGCCGCAATTCTCAATGGCGTCGTTGCGGCTCCCTTAATGGCAGTCATCATGTTTATGGCCTCCAACAGGAGAGTGATGGGGCCGCTGGTCATCCCGCTATATCTTAAAGTGGTAGGCTGGCTTGCCACGACCGTAATGCTGTGTGCCTCGATAGGTGTGTTTGTTACATGGAAGTGAACCTGCAAATCAAGTCGCGGGAGACTTGTCCAGTTGATATGTGAGCGAAAGCTGCGACCTCTCTACCAGTGTGTGCGACTAGCGGGCGGGTGGCTTCCCGGTGCGAAGAAGAAACTCGAACCACGGGCGGGCAGCCTGACCCCTGTGGAGGTTCGAGAGCTGCTCGATTCGTAAGGATATCTGGGGGGTCGTCCAGTGTAATCGAGAGACTCCGAACGAGATGAAGAACAGTTCTCGCTGCGCTGGTATAGATCGCAAGCGCCGTTTAGCCAACGCAGTGGCAGATTTTTCTTGCCCTTGTTTCATGCTCGGCATAGAGAATGATAAAGGACGCTATCGTTTGCTTACTTTTACCGATGCCACGGCAAGTGATGTTCTTCTGTGGATTCCCCGTACATCCCTGCCGTCTTTACGCATGTGGCAAAAGGGGCTTCAGTGAATGCCTGAGAGTGAGGACGGCGATAATTCCTAGTTATCCAAACCAACCTGCACGACGTCGCCTTATCCATAAAATGTGGCACACACTTGGCACGCACGAGTCGGTTAAGATTCAGCAAACTAGAACATTATTTCGGTCCGACAGTCAGTCGGAACAGGCAGAAAGGGGTTCAAAAGGCATTCATCAAGGCATTGTGACGAGCGTTGTCAGCTTCCTTATCGGACACGCCCACGTAACCATGGTCGAAGTAATGGAACGGTGCCCAAGCGCCCGCTGGACTTTCGCGAGATTAACGTCCCGCCGAACTGTGTGTGGCCAGGGTATGCTTTAACACGTGCGGATGGCCCAGATGGTCTTGCAAACCTGCGTTGCGAGTAATCTGCCGGAATATGCGATAGAACTGAGTACAGGTGAGGGTCCCTTCTGCGAGGTAAACAGAGCATCCCCGCAATCCGCCAGCCGCACCGCAAGCCACTCTTTTAGGGCTCTCACTTCGTCCAGGAGCGGTATCCCTCGATGCCTCTCTAGTTCCTGAATAGTGAACAAGCTTCCCTTGAGCCGTGAATAGACAACACACCGCCCTACAGAGCCAGGTCGGAGATCTTCAATCCGCATGTTTCTGCGGCCCGCAGACCGTGACTGTATGTCGTCAGGATCATGGCCCAATCGCGAATCGCTTTCGATTTGGCCGTCCCTAAGACAGATAGCAGCGCGGCTTCGCTCAAGAAAACAAACCCCTTATTTGCCACGAGTACTCTTCTCTTTCCGGGGGCGGTTCCAATAGGGTGATTTACAGGCCGCACATGCAATCGGTGTTGGAGTTCTCCATTTGCTGCCGTCCTGCACTGGCCGCGGAATCCAAACATTTCCGCAGCGTTCGCACGTACACTCCAGGGCATCGATTTTGACACTACGGATCACCTTGACTACCAAATCATATACGTCAGTATAAACCTTGTAAATTACCTATGTATGCCTATTATCAATAACTTAGCTGCATGTATCAGTATTCATACATTTCCCCGCCGCGACGCGTACGACCTAGCGAGGTTTCAACTCCGACATTTTTTATTGGATCGGAGGCCGGTGCAGTCGTACCAAGCTATGCGCGACCAAGGTCGCCTTTCACTGGTTACGCTAGCGATCTCGTGGTTTTCCGGGTTCCCCCGGGAGTCAATGCGTTAACCGTAGTCTCCATTGCACAGAAACCGATGTGATTCACGCCGCCACCGAGCGCCTTAGTTGCATCGACTAACCCAAAGGGCGCGGTGCCCAATCTTCCGATGGCAGTAACCCTCCGCGAGTGTCGTCCTTCATCGATTGGGAAGACTTCCAAGTTCTCTGGCCTCTGAGCATTCAACCGTTGATGCAAGATGTTGTCGCTGGCCGCGCATGGAGACTGCGATCTTCAACGCCACGACCAATATTCCAGTTGCCATGCAGACTGCGATGGGGAGAAGCCAGATGTAGTCCAAAACGAAATAGTCATGACGCAACAAGGTTAGATCCTCGTCAGCTCATGGTTCAGGAACTGGCACACCCTCGTTGTGACAGATCTGAGCACGGATTAGCGTGCAGCCGACATAGTGCTGCATGACGAAGGTCTGTCCGTGGACGCATTTGATCCGCTTTACCCCCGGTAAACGCTCGATCCAAGGTAGGTGGAGTGCCTCTTTCTGGTCTGCTCACGGACCCAGTGTGCACATGTGCACTACGGGTGAGGAAGGCGGTACCGGGAATGCATTCTTTAACCGTTAGCAATGTGGCCTCGGCCGAGCAACTCAATTGATGACTTTCTCTCCGTGTTGTCGCTCATGGTACGCATTACAGCGCGTTCCTCCCTTCCATATCGCGGCGGCCAGCCTCCAATGAGCATTGCGCCGCCTAGAATATCGTCCGCATGGTCAACACGAGCCCGTGGTTGTAGGTGTGGAAATGGGAAGTCGCGATCTGCATACCGCCTCCAAACACAAGAGCGTTGTGACTTTGAGAATCGCTACTGAACCTGATCTTGCTGATCATCAACCCGGGAGTCACGAAGTTCTGCGTTCGGCCATCATTCTGTCCCGCATGATAAAAAGATGCATTGTTCTCGATCTCGGGCCAGAAGTATTTCCCAAGGTGGTATTGGGCAACCATGTTCCAGGCCATCACGCGTCCTAGTTTAGCGGTATCGGCGACCGGCAATGTCGCACCAATGGTCGATTGCACGTCGAATCGACCAAAGCCTTTCCCTGCGTAAATAGTCGGGATAACAGTGGCATCGGGACTGCCGTTCTTGTAACTTCCCGTGGGCAAAGAGCTTCCGATCGAGGCACTGAACGAATAGTTACCATGGGCTGCATCTGCAGCTGCGAGACGATATTTCAGCAGCATTGAAAAGTCTCCGAAGCCGTCCTGCGCCTTGGAGTTGTGCTGGATATAGGGTGGAACGGCGGCATCGAATTCCGTGTTGTACCAGGGCACAAGATTGGCGCCTTTGCCGTTGCCATAGTTCCAGGTATCGGTGCCGGCTGGCGTAATTTGCCGGGAGAAGTCGGAGCGGAAGCACTCGACAAGCCCGGACGAGGCGGTCACCAGTGGAATCGGCCACGAAGGCTGTTTCGAGAGCGTTTCGCCCACGCGCTCTTTCCAAGTGGCAATGAATCCAGGTCGGCTTTTTGCAGCCGTCGTCGGGTTTGGCTCTACCACATTGCTTGAGGTGCTGGCGCGCTCCCGGTTGGGGACCGACGGAAGAGTAGCGACTGCTGTTTCTTGAGCAAATGCTACTCCGCCAAAGAGAAGGGTTGCTACCAGCGTAAGCCAACACGTAGATTGCCGCTCCATAAATCCTCCTCGCTACGACGTATAGGAATCTGAGTTAGGGCTAAACCCTGCAAACCGAAAAAACGGTCTCAGCGAGCCGGCCGCACAACAGGCGCGACGCGGCTCTCGGCAAGCGTGTTCCGCAGGTGGTTCCTCGTTGGTTGATACTGCCGACGGTTGACTATGCCCTTGCCTTCCTCAACAGTGATGGTCTGCCCCGCGCTGACGTTAGACATTCTGTCGATCTGACCGCTTGGCCACTGAATCTCGACGTTGTCCGCCGCAGTCTTAGCCCCCAGACCGAAGGTCAAGACCAGTTCGCTTTGCGATAGGTAGCTAGATCCCGAGTGGACAACCTTCCACTGCTTGTCCTGGCCGGAACTAAGATGGACGACTGCGCCAATCCCATCATGATTCGAACTCGTACCGACGAGTTTTAGCCGCAGACTGTGATTGGATCCGCCCTCGTTGTGAAAAAGATATGCCCGCCCGCCATTGGTCGTGACCAGGAAATCGAGAAATCCGTCATTATCTACGTCGCCATACGCAGCTCCACGCGCGACCCTTGGACTTGCGAATGCCTGGCCCACCTGTGCGGTGACTTCTTCAAACTTGCCGGCGCCGAGGTTGCGGAATAGGTGGGGAGGTTCCGCATAACTCACTCTTTTTTGTACACGCTCGATTTCATTCTCAATGTGCCCGTCGGCGACGAATATGTCCTGCCAACCGTCATTGTCGTAATCGACGAAGAAACAGCCGAAGCCCAGGGTTACCAGAGTAGCTCGACCAATCTCTGATTGAGGTGCTTCATCGACAAACAATCCGTTCCCCTCGTTGTGATAAAGGGAAAGCATCTGATTGGCGAAGTTCGTGATGATGATGCTGGGCGCTCCGCTACGGTCATAGTCTGCGGCGTCTACACCCATTCCCGCACGCGCGATGCCGTCTTCGCTGAATGCGATCCCCGCGGCAACGCCGCGTTCCTCGAATGTCCCATTTCCCTTATTCAGATACAGTTTGTTCGGCTGCGTGTCGTTAGCGATGAGTAGATCAGGCCAGCCATCCAAGTTGTAATCGACGATCGCGATGCCAAGGCTCTTTGAGGTCTGATCGAAGAGGCCGGCTTTAGCGGTGGCGTCTTCAAATCGTCCATTCCCGAGATTGTGCCAAAGGCGAAGGGACGTACCTTTATAGGATTCCGGCGTGCAGTACGATTTGTGCGCGCCGTCTAAAGTGCAAAAGATGTCCGTCGGCGGAGCCCATTGCACATAGTTGGCAACGAGGAGATCAAGTTTGCCATCACGGTCGTAGTCCAACCATGCAGCACTTGTCGAAAACTCGTTTGGACCCGATAATCCCGCTTGCTTGGTTACATCCGTGAACGTGCCATTGCCATTGTTGTGAAACAGCCGGCTTTGACCCAAGGCCGTAATGAAAATGTCGTCATACCCATCGTTGTCGAAATCACCTACAGCGACCCCCAGACCAAACATCGGAACCGCCAGGCCCGCCTTGTTCGTCACGTCGGTGAAAGTACCGTTTCGATTGTTGTGATAGAGCTTAAGAGTGGTCTCGGGCCCTTTCCTGTGGCCCGGCCAGTCATCGCTGTTCACAATCAACACGTCTGGAAACCCGTCATTGTCGTAGTCGATAAACGCACATCCGGGTCCCATCGTCTCCGGCAGCCACTTCTTTCCGAACGCTCCGTTGTTATGCGAAAAACGAATGCCGGCCTCGGCGCTGATATCGCGGAACTGGATCGTCTGACCCGACACGATGGCCGACGCAAGAAGCAAACCCAGTATTCCTAGAGAGTGGGAACCAGCACGAATTGCCCGGCAAATACGTCGTCTCATTTCGAACCCCCTGAGATCGGCTTTGCAGAAGAATGTTCAGCGTATTGATTCCTGGTCTTCATGCTTCCGGGTGTGATCAGGACGGGCAGCGGAACTGAGACGTGTGCGTGAATGGACTGCCGCTCGTTGTTATCGTCGGGGTGCAGCTTTCGGTACGGCCCAGTGATGGCTTGTGCGGACTCATCTGCCTTGAATCGCATGTATCTCGCCTGATGTTCACGCGCAAGCACTTGGTTCCCCAAGCCGTTGTAGCAAAGCATGAGGTCGTAGTGTGCCTGCAAGTCTTCTGGATCGATCTCCAGAACGGATTCCAGCACCTTCACAGCGTCGTTGTACTTACGTTGCAAGAACAGGACGCGTCCGAGATCATTGAGGGCAACTCGATCGCGTGGATACTGCGCCAGCACCATTCGCAGCCGCACCGCTGCAGCCTCATAGTTGCCATCGGAACGGAGAACTCTCGCGTAGAAGAAATTGGTCCGGGCGAGATTCGGCGACAACGACAGACCTTTCTCCAGGACCGTGCGAGCGCGTGCCATATCGCCCTCCTGCACCGCGCAACGTCCGATGTTGACCCAACCGTCGGGATTATTCGGATCAGCTTCAGTCACCTTCTGGAATGCCGCAGCCGCACCTTTAAGGTCTCCCTGCAGGAACAATCCGATTCCGTAGTCATTCCAGCGCTGCCATTCTTCTTTGCGGACGATCGTCTTGGGCTCAAACGCGGGCGCACCATGGGCGACGACCGGGAGCGATACCTCGTTTTCAGCTACTGCGACTATAGGAAGATCGGGAATCTGTTCTTTTTCGCCGAAACGCCACTCAGCGAAGCTGTGAACACAGTCGGACGGTCGTCATAGTCCGGCGCAACTGCGTTCGGCGCGGCAGGGTCAGGCTGCCCTGCAAACGATTCTTGCGTCCCATACCATGAAAACTTCCGGTAGCACAGACGCGCATGCAAGTTGATCTTGTTGCCGGCGTTTTCTGGCACGAACATTCGGTAATGCACGGTGTCGGCGGCGCCCGGCGGGATCAGCCTCACGTACACCACGGCTCGCGTAGCCCAGGCATTGCGTTTGTTGATGGGATTACCGTGCGCATCGATCTGTAACGAACGATAGAAATGTGCTCCCTTCTCGACGGGTCCATGTCCACCGTCTTCGACCATGCCGCTCCAGAAAATAGTCTGACCTTTGTTGTCCGTGGCCCTGAGTTCCAGCCAGGTATCGTAGGCATCCACTGTGCCGCCAGGAAAGAAGTGGCCGACTTTCTTTGCGCGAACCACCACATCCACGCGCACTGTGTCTCCACGGCGCAGAGGCGGTTGAACGCGATTCAACGGAGCCGCAATCGGAGTCGCCGCGTCACTCGTGGCTGCAGTCACTTTGCTTTCCGCTTCTTCTCCAACAGCGAACGTGGTGGAGAGGTCGGACTGCGTCGATGCCCCAGCCTTCATCTGAGCTTGCGCTGGAGATACGGCAAAGATGTCCACGGTAAGCGCCCCGCTCTTTAGGAAGTCTTCCGTGAGCTTCAACTGAGCCGCGTCTTCATACGCGGTCGGTAATGCGGTGTTGGCTGCGGGAAAGCGATGTGAGTGCACAAATCCGTTTGTGTTGCCCGCATCCTTCGATGTCTCCGCAGGCATGTGGCAACCGGCGCAATCTTGCGCCTTCGGAGGATAGTAGAACGACCGTGCTCCCTGGCCCGATACTCCGCTGGCTTGCCAGTTGTCGTATTCGTTGAAGCCGCGGAACCAGCGATAGCGATTCACCGGCACATCGAGATGCACCTTGTGACACGTCGAGCAGAACTCCGCTGTTTGATCGCGCATGAATGGCTTTAGGAAGGCACGGCGATGCGGTTCAGGATTCAGCTTGACCACGAAATCGTGAACCCACTCGACGAACGGATTCTTGCTGGCGGCAAGCTCGTGCATCTTGGGATATTCCAGATAGAAATCACCCTGCCCCATAGTGCTCTTCACTTCCGCGATCGAGTGACACATCATGCAGCCGAGCCCCGCCTGAGCCTCGGGCCGATGCACAATCTTCTTGATCGGCGTGTCCATTAGACCCGCATAGAGCACTGCAGGATCGTGGCAACCGCCGCACCATTTGGACGGAGTCGTGCCAACCGTATCCTGCATGTATTCAATCGATTTTCGATACCACTGGTTGTTGAAGGAGGAAAAGTGGTGCATCGAGCTGAACCATTGGTTGTAGATATCCTGGTGGCAGCGCTTGCAGGAATCGGATTCCATGAAGAACTTGCTTGGAATCTTCTGGCGGCCATAAACCTGAGCTGAACTGGGAAAAAAAGGCCCTGCAGGACCGTCTCCCTCACCGGCCATCGCGAGGGGAGGCATTTGGGGATTTTCGATGCGGTGCTGCATATGCCAGCTATTGCGCAATTGGTGAGCGCCGAAGCTTACGCCTACAACTATCGTGACACTAACGAGCAGAGCTGCTGGTCTGCCAGTCCGCCAAAGCCTAGACATTCGATTTACCGGGAGCAAACTGACACCCAATAGCGCGAGCGTGATGTGAGCGTAGAGCCATTTCCACTCCGCGCGGGAGGTCCCCATTTTGATCAGAAGCAAGCCTAAGATTGAAGCTGCTGCGATCAATGACAAGCCACCGCGCCCATATATGTTTGCCGACCGCAGCTTTTGCGGAAGATAAACCGCGAGCAGCGCTACTGCGAACACGCCGACCAGAGTGTGCACCAGGACTGTCACAACATAAATGATGTTTGGCTGCGGGAAGGCATAGAGGTATGCGGCGGAAACGAGAAGCCCCAAAAGAGCAGCCTGCATAAGTCGATGGATTTTCGAGGTGTGAAAGTCGGTCATGGCTGGCCCACCTGAACGATTGGTTCAAGTGGGTAGACAGCCACACGCGCAACATTTGCGAGGGCAGAACGGAAAATGCCGTAGTCGCTGGACTAGAGGTTATCGAATCGTCGTATGAGCTGCAGCTTGTAGGTCAGGCGGGAGCGCTACTTACTACCTCCTCACATGTGTGCCGAAGAATGAGTGCAACGCTATCCTCAATACTACGAATTTTCTGCAGTTCCTCATCTTCCGCCCGGATCTTGAATGCTTTCTCAACATCTACAACTATCTCCAGGATCGCCAGCGAATCCAGGCCGAGATCATCGACGAACGTAGCGGAGTCCTCAATACTCTCAAGTGGAACGCCCGTTATGTTGGCTATGATTTCCTTGACCTTGATGGTTATCGTCGCAGGTTCCATCAGCTCTCCCCAGGACGGGCAGCCCCGTAGTATTTTCGTACTATCGGATTAGACAGCCACATGGGTTAATTTTGCGCGGTCGGCTAGGGGCCTGCATCACTTTGGAACCGAGGAGTTTGCTGGCTCGTGAGAAGGTGTTAGGAAATGAGCCTATACAAATATGTCGCTGCTGAGCGAATTGATGTCCTGAAGCATCGGTACATACGCTTTAGCCAATCAAGCGCGCTAAACGACCCAATTGAGGTTCCCCTGTTTTCAGGGATGTATCGAATGTATTACCACTCATTGCTGATGAAGGTTACGCCGGAGTCCAAATTAAGATCGAATCAACCATTCGAGGCGAGCCTAGGCCACCATTTATTGTTACGTTGGGCAAAGGGGATGAAGAGCGAAAGCGATACGAATCGTTCATGGCCGACCACGTGAAGGAAATAGCTTTGGCATTGGGCGAGAGCATCGGGGTCCTGTCGCTGACAAAGGAGCCAAACAATTTGCTTATGTGGGCGGGCCCACTACGCCCAACAACATCAGGGGTTTGTTATCGAATTTGATGAGGCTCACAGGTTCTTTCGACAGGGGAGTGAAGCTCAAATTGTCGGTGGTGGCATCTTCGAAGTTACTTACCTGAATGAACGTCCATGTCGAGTCAATATGGTTGAGGCCACCACTCAGGAACTGTTCTTTACAAAAGGCAAGGACTGGGGGTATGAGCGGGAATGGAGAATGCTGCGCCTACTCAGTGATTCAGAAATGAGCATATCAACATCCGCCGGAGCCGTGCACCTGTTCCCGGTGCCACCCGGTTGCATCTCGGGGGTAATTCTTGGCTGTCGGATATCCGAGCAGCACAGAGGGGAAATCGAAGCCTTATGAGCGGCGGCCGACTCTCCTGCTTGGGTGATGACGCGTTAGTCCATTAGCCAGCCCATCCCAGATCTCTGCAGGCCTTTACCTAGTCAGGCCCAATCCCTCCTGGACATAGCTCACCCGGTTGATCGGAACCTCAACTTGGTCCACTCGCCCACTTGGCCAGCGGATCTGCAGGTGGTCGATCTTGGTCGCCGAGCCAATTCCGAAGTGAATCCGGCGCGTACTTTGGCTTGCGTAGCCGTTTCCGCCGTCCAGTTCGCGAATTTGCGTCAGCCCTCCCGCTTGCACCTGAACACGCGTGCCAATTCCATCGCGGTTCGACTTCGTGCCGATCAGCTTAAGTTCTATCCAGTTCCCTACATTCTGCGAGACGTTGTGGTACACGATCGGCGCTTGGTCGGCATTGGTCTGAACCAAGTCAAGCCGGCCATCATTGTCCAGGTCGATGACTCCTATGCCCCGACCATCTCTGTCATTGTTCACTCCTGCATCTGCGCCAATCTCTCGAAACGTCCCGTCTCCGAGGTTGTAAAACAAGCGTTTCTTCTGATAGCCACTCCACGTGCGATTCCCAATGTCCGGCCAGTTATTGACATCACTGAAATCGATTCCGGGTGTGGTCAGCATGGGAAGCAGCACCGGCAGGTAGTTTTCAGGACCCGCGGATCGAAGGCCGTTTACCACAAAGAGGTCCTGCCAGCCATCGTTGTTGAAATCGGCAAATTTAGCAGCCCAACCCCAGCCTGTGTCGCAGACCCCAACTTCCTGGGAGACATCTGTAAACGTTCCGTCCCCCATGTTCTGCCACAGCATGGCGCACTCTTTCATATAATCGTCGTAGATGTTGGTCACATAGATGTCAAGCCACCCGTCGTTGTTGTAGTCAGCGACGTCTACGTTCATACCCTTTTTCGTATCCCATCCCGTCGCTTTTTCTGTCACCTCGCGGAAGGTACCGTCGCCATTGTTGAGGAGGACGTGATCCGTACCGAAGTCGCATGCCAGGTAGATGTCCTGCAGTCCGTTGTTGGTGAAATCGCCGTGCCCTACATCCAGAGTCCAACCCGTAACCTTCCCGAGGCCGGCTTTGTCGGTGACATCCTCGAAAGTACCTTTCCCCGTATTGTGCCAGAGGGTAACTCCTCCACCATTCGTAGCTGCGTCCAGGTTGTTGGGAAGAACATGTGGATCCTTTAAATCCAACAGATTGACGGGCTGAAAATAGTTCCCGAACAACAGATCCAAATAGCCATCGTTGTCGTAGTCAAATGCAATTACGGCGATGGTGTTGCCAAATTTGTTCAAGCCCGAACCGGCAGTCACATCCCTAAACTTGCCGTGTCCCTCGTTGTGGTAGAGAATCGGCGTACCGAAGCGCGCAACCAGAAGATCCGGCAGACCGTCATTGTCGTAGTCGAACCAAAGAGCATCGGAAACAATGTTCGAGGCGTCATTTCCGCCCGCGACCCCCGCCTCCTGCGCAACATCGGTGAACGTTCCATCGTGGTTATTGCGGAACAAGTGGTTCGGCTTGCCATTTTCTGAGTCAGTGATGAATAGATCTTCATATCCATCGTTATCGTAGTCACCCACAGCAACTGCGGCACCGCCCGCCGTAAACATGCGCAGCACGTCGGCGTTCTTTCCATGGTATGTGCGCGTGTGGTGTCGAATGTTGATGCCTGTTTTAGAGGTGATGTCCTCGAAACGAAGGCGAGACCCGGGTGCATGTTGCGCCACTGTCGACGAAGTCAAAAAAATGCATAAGGCCGGTGCGAGCGCCGAATCCAATTAGTCACACTCCAGGAGATCTAAGTTTGCAAGTCTGGAGTTCAGTCACACTCCTTTCGAAGCGATTTACCGAAGAGGACGTATTGTCCCTCGTCAAAACTCCACGCGGGTGCGCGACCTTCCGAATCAGTAGTTTACCAAACGCAACCATCCGGTTGCTCCCAACCTAGCTTGAAGGACGGTGAGGGTGTAACAATGTTACACGCGGACCCAATTCCAGGCGGATAGAGTTTTGGCGAGGGACAGAAGGATTCGAACCCGCAGTCCGGTTTTGCTGCGCTAAGCCTCGACGTATCCGCAAGTTGCAGATAGCAAAACCCTACCAGAGAATTTCACACGAAATCCGACATCAGAGCTTTGCAATCAGTCCGGTTTCGATTCGTCATCTATTCGCACCTAAACGGCGAACGCCAGGCGATTCTGTGGCAAGAATGGTCACGTTGCAGGTCCTCAGGCAGCCTGATGGGGTTCGTAAGTGACTGCCTGCCTACCGCGCAGTCCGAGAGCGAAAAATCTATCCGCAGGGAGTGCTCGGCGGTCGGAACTTTACCGAGAGCAAAAGTTTCTCCTTGACATTATGAATAACTCATTTGTATAAGTTACTTCGTTAATATCCTACGCGACATACTCGCTCGCAGCCAGTGGGGTAAGTCACAAATTGTTGGCTTACATAACCATATATGTTAGGAGGCAGCGTGGAATCCACTCGAACGCTAGCTATCTCAGCCGCACTCCCGTTGAAGGCTCTGTCTATCCTCTGTACTGTAACTCTGGTCATAGCAGTGCCCGCCTTACCACAGGCGGTGAGCTCGCTTACAGGACATGTCACCGATCAGACTGGCGCGGCGATCGCAGGCGCTAAGGTCACGCTTTTCTCCGTGCCCACTGGCAACCGGCGCGAAGATGTCACCAACGGACAGGGCGATTACCAGTTCCAACAAC
>Ga0307476_10000349_pt1 | contig 38861 bp, 22 predicted proteins | sample atmos_gasesECM2C_2_FD_203314 | JGI IMG/M metagenome (GOLD analysis project Ga0307476, IMG submission 203314) | Hardwood forest soil microbial communities from Morgan-Monroe State Forest, Indiana, United States - atmos_gasesECM2C_05 | ecosystem: Environmental > Terrestrial > Soil > Temperate... | reverse complement strand
GCTGGTGGCGTATGGAATCCGGCGCGAGGGCAGCCGGCACTTGCTGGCTTTTTTGCGCAGCCAGGGCGAAGGCCAAGCCGACTGGGAAGGGTTGCTGCAGGATCTTTATCACCGTGGACTGGAAGGCCGAGCGCTGCAGTTGATTCTCACCGCGGCTGTGCCGGTCTGGCGGCGGCGATCCGCACCGTCTATCCGCGGCTGCGGCATCAACGCTGCTGGGTACACAAGATGCGGAACATTCTAGAGAAAGCGCGCAAATGCGACTACGACGAAGTCAAGACTGGAGCCCAAGCCATCTACCTGGCCGAGAGCCGGACCCAGGCCGAAGCCTCCTTTCGTAGATTCCGCGCCCGTTGGCAACGCACGTATCCCGCCGTGGTGCAGCGGTTGGGGCGAGACTTGCCGGAGTTGCTGTCGTTCTTCGCCTTCCCCCGGCACCTGTGGCGCAAACTGCGCACCACCAACGTGATCGAGCGCTGCTTTGTCGAAGTCCGCCGCCGCACCCGACCCATGGTTTGCTTTGTCAACGTAGAAAGTGTCGACCGAATCATCTACTCCATCTTCCAGAGATTCAACCTGGAATGGAAAACCCGCACCCTCAACCTATTTACACAAGCAGCTTGACGTCACCTCATTAGCCTCTAAGATGTGAATCTCTTGCAAAATGGACGTATAATTCTCGGTAAGCTAGTCTGTGGACTTTAGCTTCCAAAAAAGGTGCTTTCCCATGATGTCGCGCAAATTGCTTTCTGGTTTATTGCTCGCTTTCCTGACGCTGTCATTGTGCTCGCCGCTGCTCTTCGGGCAAACACAGGGCGCGACTAAGCCGAAGCCTCGAGTGGTAGTGATCGGGGTAAATGGGATGGAACTCGACGTTATTCGTCCCTTGCTGCTGCAAGGCAAGATGCCGAACCTTTCCGGCGTGATCAAGAAAGGCGCCTATGGCAAGCTGCGCACGGTTTCCGCTCCGAACTGCCCGCGCGTCTACAGTACGCTGTTCACCAGCACGAAGCCTGAGGAGCACGGCGTCAGCGGTTTCATCGTTGGCGGCATCACGGCAAACACCAACATGCTGAAAGAAGAACCCATTTGGTCGGTGCTTTCGAAGCACGGCGTAACCGTCGGAATGGCCAATGTTCCCGCCACTTTTCCTGTTATGCCGGTGAATGGCTACATGATCAGCGGCATGCTCACTCGCGGCAAGAATTGTGAGGATGGCGTCCTCTGCGCTCCCAAGCTCTCTGAAGTGGAGGGTGGCGAAGCAGTTTATCCTCCCACGCTGAAAGCTGAGTTGCTAAAAAACGTCGGCGATTTCTACATCGATTGTGAACGGATGCCGGCAGCCGCAGATTTGAAGGGGCATGAAACCGAGGTCATCGATGCGTGGCTGCACAAAGTCCAGCTCATCCGCGATCAGCAGACTCATCTCTTCGATTACTTACTGGAAAACCATCCCACGGAGTTCACCTTCCTGGCGCAGTCTTGCGAAGACCGGACCGGGCATTGGCTTTATCCCATCGCCCCTTACAATGCTGGCTACAATCCCAAAATCAACGGAGTGCGCACGGAGGCATTCCCGGACCAGTACGTTGCCTTCGATAAAGTGTTGGGCGCAATCCTGAAGCATACCGACGAGAATACGTACGTCATCATCGTTTCCGACCACGGCATCAAGCCGCTGCGCGAATTTGAAGAGACCGACCCGCACGCCCACATGGACCACGAGAAAACCACGCCGGTCATCGCGAAGCATGACTTTGCCGATGGCGACGACGTCCCGGGTTCGTTTTTTGCAATGGGCCCCGGCATTAAGCATGATTTGCGCCTGATGGGATTCGAAGCTTCGGTGTATGACATTACGCCAACCATCCTGCACATCTATGGCATAGAGCAGCCCAGCCAAATGCGAGGTCACGTGCTGACGGAAATCTTCGAGGCGTCAGACAATAAGGTGGCGCAGAACTAACGGTAGGGATCTCAGGGCCTCTCAATATGAGAGGCGCTTTTCGGCGCCTCTTTAATAATTATTATTTTTCACTTTTATCACTTGTCGAATGTGGAGTCGTTTTGTGCGCGCGTAGTAATTGCACCCGGCTTTCCGCATGCTTTGCTTCTGCGTTCTTTCCCAATCCAGAGTAGGCCTTCGCCAGTAATTCAAATATCTCCGCATTGTTCGGCTGAGACTTGGCTAGCTCTTGAAGTTGCTTCACGGCTCCGGCAAAGTTACTCTCGGCGATCTGTGTGCTTGCAAGAGCAAGTTGCGCCTCGACGCTGTTCGGTTGCAGAAGTAAGGCGGCTTCCATCTGATCCTCTGCAGCTTTCGGGTTGTTCAATTTAAGGTATACTTGCCCGAGAAGCAAGCGGGCCTGGAATTGCCCTGGCATCATTTTCAGGCTGGCTTCCAACGCATCCCGTGCGCCGGCAAGATCATTCGTTTTCTCCAAGGCCTGACCTTCGAAGAACGCGGCAGTCGCGTCGTTGGGGCGCATTTCGAGAGCGGCCTTTAAATGCTGCGCAGCTGCAGCATAGTCCCCAGATTTCAATTCCAATTCGCCAAGCTGCCGCAGCGCGGTTGGCGACTTAGGATTAAGTTGCAGCACTTTCTCGAGCGACGCGCGTGCGTCCATCTCGCGGTCATCCTCGGATGCCATCATTGCCGAGTGCAGCAGGTTCTGCTCCTCGATCTTGTCCTTGGGGTCGGGCAACATCGAAGGCTCAGGAACGTTGGTTGCGCTCCCCACATCCGCCCTGCCGAGATAACCCAGGGCCTTCAGTTCGTCGATCGTTCCCTGCCCGACCACGCCTTTGGATGGCTCGGATGGAGGCGTCTTTGCCCGCAGCTCGGCCAGCATTCCGCGAAACTTCTGCACCTGCGAATTCCACGGCTCGTATCGATTATCCAGTTCGGCCGCATCCGTACGCAGGTTGTAGAATTCCGGACGCGGCGCCTCGATGAATTTGACCCCATCGGCGCGCACGGAACGCAGCGGCGCCCATCCGAAACGCATGGGATAATCCGTTTCTCCGAATGCAGTTCGTGAAGGCAGATCTGTGCCGGCAAAATAAGGCGCCATCGATTCGCCATCCAGTTGGCCTGGAACTGCCACGCCCACCTGATCGAGTACCGTCGGTAGAATATCCGTGGTCCGCACCTGAGCATCAACAACCTTAACTTTGTGCTGGTCGGATGCACGCCCCGGCAACTTGAAAATCAACGGAACATGCGTCGTCGAATCGTATAGAAAAATTCCGTGCGTGTCTTCGTGATGCTCCCCCAGGCCTTCGCCGTGATCTCCCACCACCACGACAAGCGAGTGCTCATATCGTCCATGGGTCTTCAGATATACGACGAAGTTTGCGAGCGCTGAATCTGCGTAAGCGATTTCACCGTCATACAAATGATCTTTGTAAATTCGCGAATAAGGTGCGGGTGGCTCGTAGGGATCGTGGGGATCATACAGATGCACCCAAACGAAATGCGGTCCCGACGGATGCGCGCTGATCCAGGCTTCCGCGCGCTGGACAACATCCATGCCCCGTCGTTCAACCCGGCCCCACCGCGACTTCGCGTGCGAGTGCTCAGGAAAGTTGTCGTAAAAATCGAATCCGCGATCCAAACCCGGAGCCAAGGTTTTGCTGTCGAGAATCACCGCGCCGATGAACGCCGCGGTGTGGTAACCCTGCCGGTGCAAGAGTTCCGCTAAGGTTGGATGCGCTGAGGACAAAGGCACAGCAAAATCCATGACCCCATGCGAACTGGGAAGCAGCCCGGTAAGAATGCTGGTGTGCGACGTGTTGGTGATCGGGCTAGGAGTGAAAGCCTGAGTGAAGCGAATTCCATCTTTCGCCAGACCGTCGAGTGCCGGCGTCTCGACATTCTGATAGCCGTAGCAGTGGACGTGATCAGCTCGCAGAGTGTCGATGGTCACCAGGAAAACATCTGGCTGCCTCGCTTTTGTCTGTGCGAATCCATTCGTACCTAGGGTCGCAAGAAAAAAGATCGCAAGAAAGCAGAACAACAGCTGAAGATGGGAGAGCTTCACGGCCATTCAGACTAGCATAGTCGTAGCGTCCATCGAGCAGTGGCGGTCATTCACATCGCGGTATAATCCTCTTTGTCCATGGCCTCTCTGCGTCGGTTTGTATTCCTGTGGATCGCTACTTCGGTTCTCGCCAGCGGCCAACGACCGGCTGAGGTAACAGTCGCGCCCAACGTGGTGTTTATCACCATCGATACGCTGCGGGCTGACCACCTGGGATGCTATGGCAATAAGCAGATTCACACTCCGAACATTGATGCACTGGCTTCCGAGGGTGTGCGCTTCGAGCGGGCTTACACTCCTGTTCCTGTGACTTTGCCGGCGCATACTGTAATCTTCACCGGCACTTATCCCATGCTAAGCGGAATGCATGACTTCAGCGGAAATAAGCTGAACCCCAGTCAACCGACTCTGGCGTCCGTGCTTAAGCAGCATGGATATGTCACTGGAGCTGTGATTGGCTCGGCCGTGCTCGACTCGCGCTTTGGACTTAACCAGGGTTTCGATTTTTATTACGATCATTTCGATTTCAACCGCTTACAAGAGTCGAATCTCGAGGAGATGAAGCGCCAAGGCGGCGCGGTAGCCGATGCCGCCCTGGACTGGCTCGGCAAGAATTATCGGAATAAATTCTTTTTGTGGATGCACCTCTACGACCCACACTATCCCTATCGGCCGCCTGCTCCCTACAGCGAGCAATACAAAGATCGTCCTTATGATGGGGAAATTGCTTTCGCCGACGCCCAGGTCGGGCGACTCATTACTTTTCTTAAAGCTAAGGGCCTTTACCGCAACACGCTGATCGTGCTGGTCGGCGATCACGGCGAAAGTCTCGGCGAGCACGGTGAGAAGACTCACGGCTTCTTCATCTACAACGCGACTCTCCACGTGCCGGCGATTGTCCGTTTGCCGGGAGTTCCACGGAACAGGGTTGCCCCAGCAATAGTGAGCCTCGCGGACCTCATGCCGACGGTGCTTCACGCCTTGAAGATCGATGTACCTTCGCAGGTGCAGGGTGTCAATTTGTTGCCGATGACCACTCCGAACAAATCGGAAGAATCCCGCAACCTCTACGCGGAAACCTTTCTGCCACGCCTGCACTTCAACTGGAGCGAACTGAGAGCCGTTGAAACGGAAAAGTATCAATTTATCGACGCTCCGAAACCTGAGCTTTACGACTTATCTCAAGATCCGGGTGAAACGCACAATCTGTACGCTGACAAAAAGGCGGTAGCCGAAGAACTGCGGGCTCGCCTGGCCAAGCTGATAAGCGAATACAGCGCAGGACAAGAACTGGCTGAAAAAACTGGTCTCGATCCCGCGCTCATGGAACGATTGAAATCTCTGGGATACGCGGGTTTTTCCGGAGGCGGCAATCCCACGATCACCGACCGTTCCTTGCCTGATCCGAAGGATCGCACTGAGCTATACGATCTGATTTCAGATGCTATTGCCGAAAGTCAGCACGGTGAGTATCAAAGTTCCGCGGAAAAACTTCGCGCCGCGGCTAAGGCCGATCCGAATTCCGTTCCCGTGCATTACTTGTTAGGGCTCGACTACTACCGCCTGCACGAGTTCGATCACGCAGTCGAAGAGCTTCAAAGAGTCTTGCAGTTAAGCCCGGACTATTCGCTTGCGGTTTTCAATCTGGGGCTTGCCTATGCGCGCACCGGCGACTTGGACCAAGCGATAAAAACGCTGAAACACGCTCTGGAACTCGACGCCACGAACTTCTCCGCAGCCTATAATCTGGGTGCGGCCTACACGCAGAAACAGATGATTCCAGAGGCTGTAGCCGCGTTTCGGCAAACGATCAGCATCGCTCCGCAGTATGCTCCGGGGCATCGTGCCCTCGGCGAATTGCTGCTTTATCAGGAACAAGTGGATGACGCGCTCGCGGAGCTGCGAACCGCTGCCGAACTGGATCCTCAGGACGCAGGCACGCACGCGTCCTTAGCGAAAGCGCTTTCGGCGAAAGGGATGAGTGCCGAAGCCGAGGAAGAGATGCGAAAGGCCCAGCAATCTCAGCCCCAGTAGTGGTTTGAAGGCAACCATTGAGATCGACGACTAGAGCGAAGTTGCGATGGCACCGCGGCATTGTGCAGATTGCATGTGTCATCGCATCATTCGCTTACGCACTCGCCGCATCTCCGCCGCCGCACAAAGCTGCGACGAACGTAATTCTCATTACTATCGACACCGTTCGTGCTGACCACTTGGGCTGTTACGGAGCGAAGAACATTCAGACGCCCACTCTTGACACGCTGGCCCACGACGGGATTGTCTTTGAGCACGCTATCTCACAAGTTCCGCTGACCTGGCCTTCTCATGCGGTTATTCTCACCGGCTTGTATCCTCTTCAAAATGGTGTTCAAGATTTCACCGGCCAGCCGCTTGAAGCACGATTCCGTTCAGTCGCGCAGGCTTTCAAAAAGCACGGATATACCACGGGAGCAATCGTTAGCGCTTTCGTTCTAGATCGCAGCTGGGGACTGGCACGCGGATTCGATTTCTATGACGACGCGTTTTCTCCGGAAGCATTCGCTAACCGCGACTTGGGCCTGGTGGAACGCCGGGCCGGCGAAAGCGTAACTCGCGCGCTGACGTGGCTGCAAAAGAACCCGCGCAGGCCATTCTTCTTCTGGCTGCATCTGTACGACCCGCACAGTCCTTACGACCCGCCAGAGCCTTGGCGCACCCAGTATCAAAGTCATCCTTATGATGGAGAGATTGCCTACGCCGATCACGAACTAGCGAGGGTCATTGCGTGGCTGAAGCGCAATCAGCTTTACGACCCTAGTTTGATCGTGTTCCTTAGCGATCACGGTGAATCGCTGGGCGAACACGGCGAGCAGGAGCACGGATTTTTCATCTACAACTCGACCGTGCACATTCCTCTAATCATCAAACCGCCTGCTGGAAGCGGATTTCGATCGGGCCGCGTATCACGGGCGGTGGAGACGACTGCGATCGCGCCTACATTGCTCCGGCTGGCTGGAGTTCACGATTCCATGGAGAAGGAGATCCATTCCCATAGTCTCCTCGATGTCAGCTCCGAAGACGAGGCCTATAGCGAGACTTTTTATCCTTTTAGTTCTTTTGGTTGGAGTCCGTTGCACGCTTTGCAGACGAGCCGTTACCAGTACATCGACGCACCGAAACCTGAACTCTACGACCTGGCAGTCGACCCGGAGGAAAAAACCAATTTAATCGCGCAGCAACCTGCCACCGCCGCAGTCTTGAAAGAGAAACTGACCGCAAGACTGCAAGACAACCCCTTTACGCACGGCCACAGCGATAGCTCTGAGCTAAGCACCGACGCATTGGAGAAATTGCGCGCTCTCGGTTATGTCGCGTATCGCTCGCCAGTTTCGCCAGAGGCATTGGCAGCCGGCTTGCCTGATCCAAAAGATAGACTGTGGGAGTTTAATTCAATCCTCCAGGCCGAAGACGCTTTGCGCGCGAACGATGTCGCCAAGGGAAAATCCTTGCTGCTGCAGGTGCAAGAGAAGAACCCAACGATATATGTGGTGCCCTTTATCCTGGGAGAAACTGCGCTGGGCGCGAAGGATTGGGATGAGGCCTCGGAAGAGCTTAGAAAATGTCTTGAGCTTAATCCGCACTTTGACCAGGCGATGTTAGGGCTGGCCCGTGCGCTTATCTTTCAAGGCAAGCGCGAGGAGGCGAAGGATTGGGCGCAGAAAGCCATACAGTTCAATCCGGAGAATTATCGCGCGTGGTACCAGCTTGGCTTCATTGACTCGCGCACCGATAAACAAGCCGCCATTGTCGACTATGAGAAAGCAATCTCCATCCAGGGAAATTTCGCTCCGGTACGCCGCGATCTGGGACTGCTCTACTTCGGGCAGCACAACTACGCCGAGGCGGCGAAGCAGCTAAGGAAGGCAGCAGAACTGGGGATGAACGATGCTCCGCTTTTTAATTTTCTCGGCATCTCCTATAGCCACAGCAATCAGTTTTCGAAGTCGATCACAAGTTACAAGAAGGCCCTGAAGCTTGATCCAAGTTTGGCGGACGCGCACTTGAATCTTGGTTATGCATATGAGCAGCTAAACCAGAAAAACAATGCTGCCCGCGAATACCAGCGAGCCTGCGAGTTGAAGGCTGACTTGTGCGGCATAATCAAGCAACATGCCACGAGTGGGCGCTAGTTTGGAACGGGTGCGGATAAGCTGGAAGATGCGCTGAGCCGTTGTAGTAATTGTTTGGCCTGTGGGCTGAATGAGCTGTCGGGGAAGGTGCTGACGAATTCCCGCAGCACGGATGCTGCATCTTCTTTTCGTCCTTGCTTCAGCAGCAGGTTTACAAGTTGCAAGCGCGCCTGCACCATCAAGGCATCCAGTTGGATCGCACGACGCAGAGCGCTCTCCGCCAAGGGAAATTTCCCGAGCCGCAAATTCAACGACCCCAATAAAAACTGGGCTAGAGCGGACTCCGGCTGGCGGCGTAAACCTTCGTCGAGAAACTGTTGCGCCTCGGCCAATTGATTGGAAAGCATGTAAACGTTGCTCAGGTTGAAATAGGCATCAGCATCGCTCTGATTGAGACGCACCACTTCCTCAAACTCTTTGCGCGCAGCGACAAGATCCGATTTGCTCAGGTAATCAGACCCAAGATTATTGTGCGCCGCGTAGAAGGTGGGCGCCATGGAAACCGCCTTCTGGTAATGGCGAATCGCGTCGTCCGGCTTGCGTTCCCGGTCGGCAGCCAGGCCCTTTTCAAACTCTTTAACTGCGCGTTTGGGGAATTGAACCGAATATTCCCTCGCGTCGATCATGTCGGGATTGGAACCGACCGGCTGCGTTGGCTTGTCGGACGGTTTCTTCTTGGGGATAAGGGTGATGTCCATGAAGACGATCGGAGAGAGCATCAGGGGATCAACGGCAAAACTCCGGCGCACGGCCTCATAGTTATCGTCATTGATAACAACGTAGTAAGGGTTCGGATTCAGACTATGAAAACCAAACGTCCCCGACGAGTCGGTGTAAACGCTATCGATCTGGGCACCTCGGAGTTCCAAGGCTACAAGAATCCGTTCGGGCGGCGATCCCCCACGTACGACGTGTATGTGTCCGACCACCGAGCCCAGGGTTTGTTGAGAGTAAGAGTCTGCAGGAGCGAAAAGTAGGCATGCCACCATGCTGGAAAAGAGGATCAACTTGCGGCATTGATTCGGGCAAGTCACGACACGGTATTACGCGACAAAAAATATTGGACCTGTCCCCTTGTTGCCGGAACAGGCCCATGATACCTCGACGACGTACACTTAGAAAGTCAATTTCAAGTCAAACTGCATATTGCGTGCGTTCAGGGTTCCTGCCGCCTGGCCAAAGTTCAGGAAGCCTAAGTGATTGAACGCGCCTCCGCCGGTTGTTGCCAACAGGAAATTAGCGCGGTTGAACACGTTGAAGGATTGCCATTCAAACTTTAGGTGGAAGCGTTCCGTCAGGTTGAACGTCTTACCCAACGTCATATCGGCATACCACTGACCCGGGCCTTCGAACTGGTTCCGGCCGAGGTTCCCAGTACAGGCGAGACATGGAGCGGATAGAATCGGGAGACCGGCTTGGGTTGGAGTACCGCCATTCGCTTCGCACCCCCCCAGGATTGAGGTTCCAGGGCACCAGCCGTTCGCCCAACTGGCGCGGGACTGCCCGCCAAACTGGGCGATGCTGCTGTCTGGCCGGTCATTCTTGGCACCGTCCAGATTGTAATCCCCGCCAGTATTGACGCAGTTTGACGCAACGAATATTGGCGCAGAGCACCCTGCCGAAAGATGGGCTGCGTTTGAGGCATAGGGGGACCAATGCGCACCAGATTGAAGAGACCAGATGCCACTGTACTGCCATCCATCCAACACTGCACCCATGAATCCATGAAAGTGTCCGGGCAAGGTGTAGACGTAATTCAGTACGAGTCGCTGCCTAATATCGAACACCGAATTACCGCGATCCAAGCCAGGTAGAGCCTGATCCGTGGAGTAACCGTCGCCGCCGGCGCCGCCGCTGGCGGTGGTGGCACCGCTATGCCACGTCGAGCCTTCGTCAATTACGTGGCTGTAGGTATAGCTCGCGTTGAAAAGTAGGCCATGTCCCATTTGTTTCTTCGCTGAGACTTGCAAGCCGTGGTAGGCGGAGTTTACAGAATTCTGCCAGTTGCGCAGGATGCCGAAGTTTGGGTTAGGACGGCCTCCGATGCCGGTCAAAACTCTCCCAAGGTTATCCGTAACAGTGGCGCCGGCCGGTAGCTCGCCGCCAGCCTGCCGATTGATGTCCTGCGCTCGGAACAGTTTGTGGGCGATGGTCCCCACGTAATCGACCTCCACCACCAATTTCGGCGCCACTTCTCTCTGTATGCTCAAGAAGTCGTTGTAAACATAGGGATCGCGAATCCCCTGCGGCAGGACGATACCGGTGAGGATCGCTAGGTCAGGATTGAAACCCGCCCAGCCGCCAATGTTGCCAGTCGCTTGCGCGCCAGTTCCCATCCCAGGATTCGTTCCCGCTCCAAGGTACGTCGGCTTTACTCCTGGCGCGGATGCGCAACTCGAAGCTGTGCAGGTTTCAGGGCCGTAAATCACAGTGTTAAGGCCGCCATTGAGGTAATCCTGGGCGGAGTTAAAGGAATAGTATGGCGGATCCCATCGCGAATTGGAGAGCGGATTATACAGCGTGCTCTCGTAAGATACGCCGAAGCCGCCGCGCAACGAGGTCTTTCCGTCGCCGAACACGTCCCAGGCAAAACCGACGCGGGGACCAAAGTCGTTGTGGTCGGGCGCCCCGAGCGTCTTGGAAGGGGCAAACCCTCCGCCGCACTCGGAAGCCAAGATTACTTCGCTTGGGTTAGCTGGGGCGCAACCTGGGGTAGTTGCATTTGCCACCTGCTGAGCTATCCCTGTGCCCGAGCCGAGAATGAAGGTCGTGTCCAGGTTGTTCTCTTCAACGTGGCGCGTAAAGATGTCATAGCGCATGCCTAGATTGAGGGTCAGCCGTTTCGACACTTTCCAGTCATCCTGGAAGTAGGTACCGAATTCCAAATTACGAAAGTGGCGAACGTTATCCGCCAACTGCGCCGGCGAGTTGGTGATGAAACCCGGATCCACGCCAGCGGCCTGTCCGGCAGGAGCATCGGCAGCGAAGAAGATGGGATCGTACATTTCGTAGGAAGGACGAGCAACGTTGAATTCGCTGTTTTCGATGTTGCGCTTGATATCGACGCCGACTTTGATGCTATGTTTCCCATGGCTGATAGAAACCATGTCTCCGTAGCTATAGTCGTGCTCCTTAAAGAATTGCGGATAGCCGCTATAGGAGCCAAAGCCCATCGTACCGTCGTCGAAATAGATCGAAGGCACGCCGGGGTGATTGGGTGCTTCACCAGTGTTGTTCTGCGTGTAGCCAATCCGCGCTTCGTTGATGATCGCGGAAGAGAAAGTGTGGACAAAGCTTATTTGGCCGTTGGGGAAGAACTGGCGCGAGGGATTGGAGAAGCCACGGGCGCAAGCCGAGTCACATGGACCGAACTGATCCGTGGAGTGGAACCAATTGAACTGGGCAAAGGCCCGATTGTTTGCATTCCAATTGTAGTCCAGACGCGCAGACGCTTCGTTACCGTTGAAGAGATTCCCAATCGCCTGGGTTTGCGTCTTAAAGATGGCTGTACTGCTGTTGATAAAAGGTATGTTGCGCGAGATTGATCCAGCTTGCTGTGCAGGTATGGCGCTGCAGGGCTTCCCGGTACTCGACAGGTTGCTTGCCATGGCCGTCTGGTCTGCTGCGGTCACGCCGAGCATGGATTGGAACTTGGCAGCAAGTGTTGCTCCCACGTAATCAGGACAGAGGTAATCGCCATAGCTAAAGCCGATGGGCTCATTTCCGCCGGAGATGTACTGATCCAATGTCAACAGAGGAGTTCCGGTGATCGAAGGCGCAAAGTTGCTATAAAGCAATGCAGCCACAGAGTTCGGCTGGGCGGCGATTACAGCCTGACGCCACTCTGGAGCCTCAACTGATATCGGCGTGGGTAGACCTGATGTGATGAAACGGTCGCCCTGATAAGATCCGAAGAAGAACACTTTGTCTTTGATAATCGCGCCGCCAAAAGTGCCGCCGAACTGATTGAAGTGCAATGGAGGTTTAGGCGTTGCCGACTGATTCAAGAAATATTCGTTAGCGTCAAACATATCGTTCCGGACGTATTCCCACACGCTGCCATGGTAGGAGTTGGTTCCGGCCTTGGTCACCAGGTTGTTGATGCTGCCGGCGCTGTTGCCGTACTGGGCCGACATGTTCAACTGCAGCTGCTGGAATTCTTGGACTGTGTCTTCAATGGGCGTGTTGTTCACGCCACCGCTTAGCCCCTTGTTGGCCACTCCATTGATCAGGAAGCCATTAAAGTCTTCGCGCAGGCCATTGACCACGGTGCCGTGGCCGTTCTCAAAGTCCACGCCATTCACGTTGACCGCGCCGGGAGCTAACTGCATCAGATCGTAAACGTTGCGGCCATTGAGCGGCAGGTTTTCAATCTGGGTGGTGGTGATGGTGGTGGCCAACTTGGCCTCTTCGGTGTTCACCTGCGAGGCTTCGCCGGTCACTTCCACAACTTCACGAGCGGCACCCAGTTGCATCTTTATGTCCACGCGGGCGATGGTGCCGGCGTCCAGGGTGACACCGGCGTTCTCGAAGGTCTTGAATCCAGAGGCCTCAACCGTGATCCTGTAGACGCCAATCGGTAATTCCTTGGCGTAGTAAACGCCGGTTCCGTTCGTCGTGGTTGACACCGAGAGGTTGGTGGCCGAATTGGTCATGGTGACCTTTGCACCAGCGAGCGCGGCGCCCGATGCGTCGGTAACGGTGCCAGTAAATTGGCCGTTCTGAATCTGCCCCATCGCAGCTAACGTCAACGTTGCGATACAAATCGCCACCAGGCAAAACCGCAGCTTTGTCATAACTCCACCTCTCCCAAGCTTTTTGACTTTGGAAACCCCAAATTTCCTTAACTTGACATCAAACTCAACGACTTACCCACAAGATACAATCCGTAACCATTCGTAAAATGCGCGCCATTCTGCACTCTAATGACGCTGCTGTCAAGGGTTAAGTTATTGATTCGTTGTGAAGAACGCATTCTTCACACTGCTTGCGCACTACTTGTCGGCACTTCAAAGCACGTTTCCGTCCAAAGAGCTTCCTCTTAACAATCAATGAGTTACGATTTTCTAGTCGTTTTGTACTATGAGAAACTGGAGGGAAGGAGAAGTTATCCACCGCAATTTGGAATGAATTTCGCGAATCTCCGCTTCAGGATTTGCTGGGGTCAATGCAAACTTTGAATATGCGAGGTGGGGAGAGCAGGGACCAAGCTAGGCTAACGGTTCTACTAGTAGCCTATAGTAGCCTACTGCTCTTTGAACAATATTTTCTATGGTCTTTTCAAAGCCTTCTCAGGCAGCTTTGGTCCCGGGTTGCTGGACGCGCCACTTCCCTCCCGCAAAACTAATTCCTGATCGACGCTCTGCGGCCCGAGGGTCTCGACCCTGCCCGATGGCCAATGAATGGTGATGGAATCGACTCGGGTTGCGGCACCGAGACCGAAATGCAACCGAGGATCACTGGCCGACTCGAAACTCGAGTTCGTGCGAACCTCGGCCATCTGAGTGATGCCGCCGGCCTTCACCTCCACACGCGCACCAAACCCATCCCGATTCGAACGCGTGCCAACCGTCTTAATGCGCAACCAATGTCCGTGCATAGCGGTTTTGTTTCGCAAAAGGAGAGGCGGACCATCCAGCACGCTGACTAGCAAGTCTTCCCTGCCATTGTTGAAAAAATCAGCACTAGCGGCACCGCGGGCGACATAACGACGGGTAAGCGCCAACCCCGACTTCATCCCAATCTCTTCGAACTTCCCATTCCGCAGATTGTGAAACAACAGTGGCCGCTCGGCATAGGTAACGCCAAAGGAATGATGATCGACTTGCGGATTCACGTGCCCATTCGCTACGAAAATGTCTTTCCATCCGTCATTGTCGAAATCGAGAAACTTCAATCCAAAACCGAGAAACGGAATGCTGACCGGACCAAAATCCGCAGGCCCGGCCAGATCGGTGAATTCGCCATTGTGGTCGTTGTGGTACAGGTTATTCGTGTCGTCGGAGAAATTCGCCTTGATGATGTCTGGCCACCCATCGTTATCGTAATCGGCAGAGTCGATGCCCATACCTGCCTGCTCTCGCCCATCCGCGCTGTATGCCACTCCCGCCTGCACGCCCACTTCAGTGAATCCGCCCTTGCAATCGCCGTGGTAAAGCAAGCTGGGGGACGAATCGTTGGCGACATATAGATCCGGGCAACCGTCGAGGTCGTAGTCAAGCCACAGTACTCCCAGCCCATAATATGAGTCGCGATCAATATTGAGTTTTTCGCTGACGTCGGTGAACGTGCCGTCGCCATTATTGTGATACAGACGATCCCGCCCACCTTTCAAACCGCGCGGGCCGCATGAAACCGGAATACCGCGATACTGGCAAAATGGCCCCTGCCCAAACTCCGGCAAGTGCTGGAGATCAAGGTCCACATAGTTGGCGATGTAGAGATCGAGGTAGCCGTCATTATCGTAGTCGCCAAATGCCGCGCTGGTACCCCAACGCCCGGCATTGTCGACGCCCGCTTTGGCGGTCACATCGGTGAAAGTACCGTCGTGATTGTTGTGATAAAGCACGCCGCCATCGAGATAGTTGATATAAAGATCTTCCCAGCCATCGTTGTCGTAGTCGCCGACAGCCACGCCAAATCCCCAACCGCAATGAGTAAGCCCAGAGTTGACCGTCACGTCGGTGAAAGTACCGTCGTGATTGTTGTGATAAAGCTTGCTGGGATGGCACTTCTTGGTTTGCAAATCTTCGAGAGTCGATCCGTTGACGAGGAAAATGTCCATCCAGCCGTCATTGTCATAGTCGAGAACCGCGATTCCGCCGCACATCGATTCCATGATGTAGCGTTTCTCCGCGCCGCCACAGGTGAGGTGGAAATCGATGCCGGCAGCATGAGCTACATCGACGAAAGATGCCGAAGAAGGCGCGCCCTGCTTCTTGCTGGATGATGGGTTAATTGATGTTCGAGAAAACGGAGCCGATTGAGTAGGAAACTGCAAAGGCGGATTTTGGCAAAACGCTGCGCCAATCAGGCAAGCTACGCCAAGAAACCGAAGAAGAATGCACCCTTTCAACGACTTCAGCCTCGCCATCAATGGATCGGCCCCGTGGCCATCCCTCCCGTTGCCGGCTGCGCTTTCTTAAGAACAGCAAAGGTCTCGAACTCCTGCTGCGCCTGTTCTTTCTCGCCGCTTTTTTCGAGTGCGCGCGCCAACTGGTAGTGCGCGCTCGGGTCGGAGGATTTCAAGGCAATCGCTCGTCGCAAGACAGGAATCGCGCCCTCCGATTCGCCTTGCAAGAGCAACGCTTTGCCTAAATCGTAGAGGGCATCATAGTTCTGGGGATCAATTTCCGTTGCTTTCTGCAAGTGCACGACCGCTGACTTCCATTCACCTTCGGCTAACAGACAATGGCCAAGTTGATAAAGCACGGATGCGTCGTTGGGAGACCGCACGAGTTCTTTTTTATATTCAGCAATCGCTTCCCGGTTGCGCCCCAGGCTCGCGTAGGCGAAGCCGAGATGGTAGTGGCCTAGCGGAAGCTCCGGCTCCAGCCGCAACGCCATCTGAAACTGTTCGACCGCCTGCAGGCTCCGGTTTGTATTCTGATAAGCTCGCCCTAAAAGGACGTGGGGCAAAGCGGTCTTCGGATCTGATCGAATAGCCTTCTCCAACTCATCCGCAGCTTCGGAATACCGATTGTCCGACAGCAGTACGAGAGCAATATCGAAGTGGACGCCCGCTTCAGAATCGTTCAACTTTTCAGCTTGTTGCAATGCTTCCAACCCTCTTGAGTTGGCCCCTTTCTTGAAATAAACCAGCCCGAGCCAATGCCGAAGCTGACTGTCGCGAGGCCATTGTGTGACCGCGGACTCTCCCAGGGCTTCCGCATCATCCAGTCTCTTTTCCTGCAAGTAACTGAGTAGCAGCCCGCGATTAACCTCGAGGTTTTCCGGCACCATTTGCCGCGCCCTCTCAAAGGCGCTTATAGCGGCAACAAAATCGCCGGCATCGAGGGCGCTCTGCCCTTGACCGATCAGCGATGTCACCGGTTGGCTCTGGGCAACAACGCCGCTCGTCAGCAAGACGAGGGCGCAAACAGCAAGGATTTCCGCCAGAAGATTTCCACGAAATTGGGATCGTACAGCCATCTGGATCATCACAACGACAAAAACGGTTGCAAGCCAAACAAGAAGATACTAATGTTACTCCTTTGAGATAGCCGAGGAGATCGTCATGACTACCCTCCGGTGCCAGTTGTGCCGCCTTCAACTTTCGTTTGCGATTGCGTTGATTGCCGTGGCCGCCGTGGCTCAAGCTCCGCAACCGGCTACCGAGCCGCCCGCTCCCACCATCCGCATAACCACTCACATGGTGCTGGTCGACGTAGTAGTCACTGATAAGCAGGGCAAAGCCATCACCGGTCTTCATCCTGAAGATTTTGTGGTGGAAGAAAACGGTAAACAGCAAAAGATTTCCAGCCTGTTGACGCCCGCGGAGAATGCCTCTCCCCAGCCGCCGCAATTGCCCCCCGGGATTTACTCGAACCGGTCGCAGTACCGTTCGCCAGGAAAAGCAATCACGGTCTTGCTGCTCGACGCGTTGAACACCCCGTTTACCGATCAAGCGTATGCCCGGAGGCAGATGTTGGAGTTCGTAAAGCAGCAGTTCAAGCCGGGCGAGCGCATGGCGGTTTTCACTCTTACGGGGCCGCTGCATGTTCTACAGGACTTCACAACCGATCCGCAGATTCTGCAAACGGCATTGCAGGCGTACAAGCCCCAAGCACAGACGCTAGTGGGCGGAGGACAACCTCCCACCAGCAACGAACCGGGGGGGGCCACGCCAAGTTCCACTGTCACGACCCTGGATGCCAGCACGCCTCCTCCCAGCGACAGCGGTACTGCGGGTTCGACGGGTTTCGGAAGAGGCGGAAATGGAGGCGGAGGAGGTGCTGAGGCGTCGATAGCGATTGCCCAGGCAGCACTCCAATCCTTCGAAGGTATGCAGATTGCATACGCCAAAGACCAATGGGCGGTGCTGACTTTAAACGCGCTGAACAGCCTTTCACGCATCCTGGGAGGAATGCCCGGGCGAAAAAATCTGATTTGGGTCACCGGCGATCTGCCGTTTTCTTTCATTCCAGAAAATCGGACTATGAACGAGGCCGAACTGGCAGAGGCCTTGCCTAGTTTGAATACGCGCAGGGTGGGCGAACACTCCGCTGGTAATTATGCGGAGACCTTCCGGCAGTCGCATGCCGAGGAAATTCGCGAGACGGCCTCGCGGCTGGCCAGCGCGCAAGTTGCAGTCTATCCCGTGGACGCCCGCGGGCTTTCCCTTTCGCTCGATAACGACGCGCAAGAGACCATGCGAGAAATGGCGCGCGAGACCGGCGGCCGCGCTTATGTCAATCAAAACGAAATTAAAGTCGGAGTGCAGCGCGCCGTCGATGACGAATTCGCAGCCTACACGCTGGGCTATTACCCGGACAACAAAAAGTACGACGGCAAGTATCGCCAGATTAAGGTGAAGGTAAAGCGCGACGGCGTGGACGTGCAGAATCGCAGAGGCTACTACGCCATCGATCCCACTCTAACCAAGGGTTACAACCCGCAGATGGAAGTCGTGTCTGCGCTTGGAGACATCGTGCCCTCGACCCTGGTTGCCTTCACCGCGCAAGTCAAGCCCCCCTCCGCCAATTCCGCAAAGGGCAAGATTGGGGTAACTTTTCTGGTCGACGCCAACACTCTTTCTGCCGAGGATTCCGCTGGCGGCAAGCATTTGAACGTATCGATGTATGTGACGGTCTACTCGCCCGGCGGGAAAATGTTGACCACTGGAAGCCAGAAAGTGGATCAGTCCTTCGATGCCAATACCTATCAGAAAATTTTGCAGCAGGGACTGATGTTGCACATGGATTTGGATCCCCAGCCTGGCAACAACCAGATACGCCTTGCCGTGCAGGACGGCCGCACCGGTCTGGTCGGAACTATCGACGCTCCTGCTCCAACCCCGTAACCAGCGCCCGGATTTTGGCGGGTTGGTCAGGCGTTGGCGCGATGTGTGTCTTTATCTCCAGCTCAGAAGTTTTGCTTCCGAGCAGGCATTCAAATAGTCGTTCACTAGATCAATCGGCAGCGATGCAGCCGCGTGATATAGCGAAGATTTTCGTATGGTGCGGCCCCACTGGCTTCGTCACGCAACCCGATCCATTGATGAGAGTCCAGAAACGGTTGCTGACACAGACCCGAGACACTACCAAGCAGCACGAAGGCACACAGCAGACGCACATTCATAGGCAGAGATCATAAATGGAAGTGATTAGTCGCGCACTGGACCTGGACAAGGAAACCAGTCAGAGAAGCGCAGTTATCGTTCAAGCGCCTTCCGCTCCCAGTTGCCGAGGCTGGCTCCGGCTTCATACGTGGATTGGCAAAAGTCAAGCAACGCGGCAGTTGGCGATTCGCTTTTCCGCACGTCCTCATACATCAGGAGAAATTCCGAAACCTGCTTTTGATAGTAAGCCGACGCGGGCCGAACCCGCGCCTCTTTGAATCCCTGTGGCTCAGGCACCGTGTAGGAATAAAAGGCCGCGTCTTTAATGTCGCCGGCACCCGGCCAGAACCCGACGCTGCTTAGTTCGTGAGAGTACGCTTCGCGAGTCGTGTAGTCGGCGCCCAGACGCTCCGGAGCGGGCCGACCAGAAAATCGGCTGACCGCCAGATCGAAGCTTCCCCAAAAAAAATGCACCGGGCTGCTCTTGCCAATAAATCCTGCTCGAAATTGTGTGAAGACAGCGGCCACCGACAACAGAATGCGCCAGAATTTCTCAACTGACACAGGATCGTATGACGCATGCACGCGATCCTCATCGAATGGAATCGGATTGGGAATCTCGACCGGCATTCTCCAGATTCTCACTTCGATCCCGGCGGATCGCAGCATCCCCATAAATTCTTGATAGAACTCCGCCACGGACTGCGGCTTAAGCGCAAGCGATTTCGACATTCCATCACTGGTCTCGAGCACCAACCGATGCCCGATGAAATCAAACCAGAGCTCGAACCCACGCTGGCCGTATGGAATGAGAGAGGTCGACAAGCCGCGCGCCGATACGTACAGAGGAACATTCCACCAATGATTCACCAGCGGCGTCAGGCGCAGCCGAACCTTACCAACCATCTGCGTCCACATGTGAAGCGTGGCGTAAGTGTCTTTCCACGACTCCAAAGGAAGAGCGGGCCAGCATTCCGGTTGGTCAGCAATCGCGTGCGGCATGGAGATGTTTACTTTTTCCCCTCTTTAAGGAACGTCCCTTCCTGCAGCTCCGTGAATGCCTGCTGCAGTTGCTGCTGCGTGTTCATCACGATCGGACCGTACCAGGCTACCGGTTCTTCAAGAGGTTTACCCGAAACCAGCAGGAAGCGGATCCCATCGCCGCCAGCCTGCACGGTGACCTCGTCGCCCCGGTCGAACAAGATCAGCGAGCGATTATCGGCCTCGACCGGAGGCGCAGTGTCGAGCCACTTGATGGCCTCCGTCGGCACAGCGAGCGGACCCGACGCATTGCAGAACTTGCCGCCGCCGCCGAATACATAAGCAAACGCGTGGCGCGTTGTTTCCACCGGCAACGTTTTTCTCTTTCCCGGCGAAACCGAAACATCCAGGTAGATCGGATCGGCGGCAATTCCATCCACCGGACCTTTCTTCCCCCAGAAATTCCCGCAAACCACCCGCACGTGAGTGCCGTCATCGTCCGTGACTTCTGCGATCTCCGCAGCTTTCACCTCCTGATAACGAGGCGCGGTCATTTTGAGCGACGACGGAAGATTCGCCCACAACTGGAAGCCATGCATCCGGCCGGACTGGTCGCCCTTCGGCATCTCCTGATGAATAATCCCGCTGCCCGCGGTCATCCACTGCACGTCTCCGGCGGCGATAGCGCCGTGGTTTCCCATGCTGTCGCCGTGTTCCACCGTTCCTGCCAGCACATACGTGATAGTCTCGATGCCGCGATGCGGATGCCATGGAAAACCTGCGAGATAATCCTCCGGAACGTCATTGCGAAAATCATCGAGCAAAAGAAAAGGATCGAAGTCCTTCGTGTTTCCGAAACCGAAAGCACGGCGCAGGTGCACTCCTGCCCCTTCAAGCGTTGGCTTCGATTGAATGACTCGCTTCACCGGTCGAATCGACATGTATGAATTTTCTCCCAATAAATGATGTGTTGCATGTACGGGCTCGGCTTTGCATGAACGAAAAAATACCGATTAGGCGGCCCGTGCCGGTCGTACCGGCTCGGCGCGAAATCTCCTGGCCGCGACAATCGTGAGGCCGATAAAAATTAGCAGAACGACGAGTTGCGTGATCAGGAAAGGAGGCTCTTGCTGCGTCGGGGCCAGGGCGTGTAGCGGCTGTACCTTCATGAAGGACTGCGCGACCAGGACGAACACGTTGAAGTAAAGCGCGATCGACGCAGTGATAACGTACGTCTTGCGCCATGCCCCTGCAAGGTGAAACGCGTAGCGCGCCGGAATCGCAATCGCCAGCACCACCAGCGACAGGATGCCAAGCTTGTGCGAGGGCAAGAGATGGTCAAAGGGAAAACCGAAGCCAGTGACGCTGGTCGCCGCGGTTGTGACCAGAAAAATCAAGTTCCAGAGATCAAGCCGTTTACCTGTGAAGAACCCATAAAGCGCAATGAATCCCGAACCGATCCCGATCAGGCTGATCAGTACATGCAATAGGGTGTACGTCGCTGTGGACATTCCGAGAATCATAGCCACGTTTCCTTTTCCAGAATTGAGCTGCCATCTTACTCCGAACGATGGCGTTTTTTGCGCGCTCCTTAGAGGAGATGCATCCCCGATGATTTTGGACACTTTTTTCTGGGAGTGAACTACTTTTGTCTGACGATGTCGGGGACCTCTGTTAACAGCGCCACCGGAAATTTCGAGAACAATACTGAAGCTCGAAGGAACGTTGTCGTATCAGACTCCTCAACCGAAACGGTGTCTGAAGTAAATTCATTGTGAAAGGTTCGCGACACGCAATTCGAAGGAAGTTCCACGAGCGTGTCTTTCCAAATTGCGGCGTCCAGTGGCGATGCCTTAGGTTCTTGAAGTAACCGAGTCCACAGCCGCGGAACGGCCACAATTGCGGTAAGCCCCGCGTGCTGCCGTGTAAAAGCAACTAGATGGTCGGCCTTACTGCCCACGACATTCAAAGAGACGTATTCTCCCTCCTGAAAAAGAGCGGCATACTGCTTTCGGCAATTTAGCGCTTTCCTCGTCAGATACAACTTGATCCGGCCATCGGCCATATTCGCTGTCAATTTCTGAATGCTCGAGCTCCGACAGCTACAGGGCTTCGAGTCCAAGAGCTGCAATTCGCGCAGAACATTTTGGCGAAGTTCGTAGTCGACTGCGCGTCGGCTATCCGGGTCCACCAGGCTGAGATTCCACAGTTCGCTGCCCTGGTAGATGTCGGGAACCCCGGGACACGTAAGCTTCAGCAGCGTCTGTGACAGACTGTTGAGCATGCCCAGTTTTGCGATGTCTTTTTGAAACGGCAAAAAATCGGCTAGAAATTGATTGCCTTCGTTAAACGCGAGGACTGCTTCGACGAAGTTGCGCACGGCTTCTTCGTATGGAGCATTCGGGTTTGCCCAGCTCGTCTTCTCTTTCGCTTCTCTGACTGCCTTGACCATGTACTCCGTAATTCGACGGCAGAAATCCGGTTGCATCGCTTCGGCTTCATCCGCCGGCCACGCCCCGAGCAGAGTTTGATATAGGAGGTATTCGTCATTTAGCGACGGTGCGGAGGTGCCGGCGATATCAATTTTCTTCGCAGCATTCAGATCTCTCCACCGGCGAACCTTCCTGCCCCAGACCAGGGGAATCTCAGAAAGCACGTTGATGCGCGTGCGCACGTCCTCGGAACGCTTGGAGTCGTGAGTCGATGTAGTGAGCATGCTGTGCAGCCAACGGCTCGCGCGGTCTTGCATTTTCCTGTGGAACACATCTGCCGAAATTCCGAAGCTTTGCGGGTCCCCTCCAACTTCATTCAGCGAAGTCAGGCGGTGGTAGCGATAAAACGACGTGTCCTCCATACTCTTCGCCATGACCGGACTGGTGAACTGCTGGAATTTCATGGCAAACCGAATCGCCGCACTCTGGAAAGAACTGATCTCATCCGCGTCGGCCGGTGCAAGCAGCACATGTCGAGTGAAGTCGAATACGGTCGCGTCAGCGCCAGGGCTTTCCTTCTTGGCGCACGCCACCGCCCGTTCGATGTTTGCCCGGTCAGTCGCAGACATTTGATTGCCGGAGATGTATGTACGGTAAACAGGAAAGCAAGCAACGATTTTGCTGATGGCGTCGCGCAATCCGTTCACTGTGAAATCGCAAGTATGACGATCGGAGAGCGCAATGCGGCTGAGTGCGTTGGCCAATACGTTCAATTCACTCGCCAATGCCGCATGCATCACAATCTTCTTACTGCGATAGAGTTGGTTTTCAAAATTGATCGGTCGTTTTATGAAGGCTCGGTAGGTACGCGTCATTCTGTCGAGAGATGTCGGATCGACAAATAGCCCGTTCACCAAATTAAGGAAGTCGTAGCCGGTTGTTCCATCGACCGGCCAGTCATCCGGCAATTGCTCATCTCCGATGAGTATTTTCTCGACCACGATGTAAACAGAGTTTTTGCCTCGCGATTGCTCGTCTGACGCGCCTTGTAAACGGGCGAGATATTGAGCCGGATCATACAGTCCGTCGGGATGATCGATGCGCAGTCCGTCCACCTTACCTTCTTGGATCAGGTCCAACACCAGTCGATGAGTTACATCGAAGACCTGGTTCTTCTCCATGCACAGCCCAGCTAAATCGTTGATGTCAAAAAACCTGCGGTAGTTGATATCGTCCGCCGCCACTCGCCAATAGGCGAGCCGATAAGCCTGAGCTTTAATCAAATCGTGAAGATCGTTGAAACTTGCGGAGTCGCCTGGTGTGCCGTTGATTTCACGAATACTCATCTCGATGGATTCTGCTACGGCAGCGGAACTCGCAGCGAGCGCTTGCAGGCGACGCTTATGAATTTCTTTGTCGCGCAACCGTTCCGCACGTTTCTCTGGCGACATCTCACTTCGGCTTGGCAAGTGGATGAATGCAGCGATCAGGCTTTGAAACTCCAACAGTTGATCGTGCTGAGCTCCCAGCACTTGCTCAAGGTGAGAAAGGCCTCGGGAAAGAATACGGGGGTACTCGCTGGGATCTACCGGAAACCTATGTTGGAAAAAGAAAATGCTGAATTCTCCTTTGCCCTTGTCATAAGTAAGTTTCAACTCCCCTGCATCAAGCACCTTGCCGTACTGATCTCCTAACACAGGTACTAGGATCTTGTTGTCCAACTCTTCTTTCAGTGGTTGCCAGTCAATATCGAAAAACTCCGCATAGCTCGAAGATTCTCCATTCTCTAAAACGTCGATCCACCAGGCATTGTCACTGCCCATTACTCCCATGTGGTTGGGCACGATATCGAGTATCTGTCCCATACCATGCTTGTGTAGCTCATCGACAAAATGTTCATAGTCTGCATCGGTTCCAAGTTCCGGGTTCAACCGGCTGTGATCGATGATGTCGTAGCCGTGAGTGCTGCCCGGCCTCGCCATTAGATATGGAGAGGCATAGACATGCGAGATACCAAGGCTTGAGAGATAAGGCACAAGATCAGCGGCCTGAACGAAAGTGAAGTCACGACTAAATTGCAGTCGATAGGTCGCCAGCGGAATGCGATTCGCTTTCATGGACAAAGGAACCACGCAACCGACCAGGCAGGCATCTCAATTTGCTTTTGCCCAAGATCAAGGTCGGCAGACAGATCAGATGAGCTGACATAGATACTACGGCCACACGGACGCGGTATTGCAGCTGCGGCAGCGGAACCTAGATTCGCCACCAAGGATAGCACCGCTTCACCCAGACGCCACTCCACAGCAATGCCGCCTTGCGCGTGGGTTCGAAAATCGGCACGGGTTCTTGCGCAATGCAGTAGAGGGACAATTTCCTTCTTGCGCAAAGCGAGCAGAGCACGGTAGAGGTCCAGCCGTTTCTCGCTCTGCTCCCCTTCCAGGCTCTCCCAGTCGATCTTCGAACGGATGAATGTCTGCTCGTTATTGGGGTCCGGAATCCGCTCGCGCATCTCTCGCGAACGGAACTGGTGGAAGCCGGCAAACTCAGCGCGCCTTCCCCGTGTCACGTCCTCCCCGAGTTTGCCGTCAAAGTCACAAAAAAACAAGAACGGCGTCCTGGCGGCGATCTCTTCCCCCATAAATAAAAGAGGCGGAGAAGGCGCCAACAGCAGAATCGCCATGGCCGCTTTCACTGCCTGCTCATCGGCTAGTGATGTAATGCGCTCTCCAAAGGCCCGGTTTCCGACCTGGTCATGATTCTGCAAGAACGACACAAATGCAGTCGGCGGCAAGTGACTACTTACCTCTCCTCGCACAGCCTGGTGATACTTCGATCGATCGCCTTGGTAAGCGAAGCCCTCGGTAAGACAGCGGCCTAAGATTTGAATCCGTTGTTGTGAGTAATCCGAGTAGTAGCCGTCTTTTTCTCCCGTGGTTAGAACATGAAGGACATGGTGGATATCATCATTCCACTGCGCGTTATACCAGCGAGCTTGACCCTGGCCATCTCGATCAAGATATCGAGCGGCGTTGTCGTAGTTCTCAAGAACAAGATGGACGTGCCGCCTGTCTCCGAACGTTTTCTTCCTGACAGTTTCGGCAATCTCGGTAAGAATGTCGGGGACGGAGTCGTCAACAATCGCGTGCACCGCATCAAGGCGCAAACCGTCGAAGTGATACTCCTCCAACCAATAAAGTGCATTGTGAATAAAGAAGTCGCGAACGAGTCGACTTCCGCGACCGTCGAAGTTAATTGCATCGCCCCAAGGGGTTCGATGACGATCGGTAAAGAATTCCGGGGAATACTCGCGCAGGTAGTTTCCTTTTGGACCAAAGTGGTTGTAGACGACATCCAGAAATACCATCAGTCCTTTTTGGTGGGCTGCCTGGATCAAGTTCTTAAGATCTGCCGGAGTGCCGTAGGAACTATCAGGTGCGAACGGCAAAACCCCGTCATAACCCCAGTTTCGCTTTCCAGGAAAATCGGACAATGGCATGAGTTCGAGAGCGGTGACTCCCACCTCCACGAGGTGATCAAGCTTCTGTTGGAGCGCGGCGAAAGTTCCCTCTCGCGTAAACGTGCCTACATGCAACTCGTAAATAATGGCTTCTTCCCACGGCAAGCCACGCCACTCTTGATCCTGCCAGTCGAACGCCGAAGGGTTAACGACTTCACTGGGCCCGCCCACATCGCAGGGCTGAAATCGCGAGGCCGGGTCTGGTACTCTCAGTTGTTTGTTAATCTGAAAGTTGTAGCGCGTGCCTGCACGAGCTTCGCGCGTCAGGAGTTCAAACCATCCATCGTCATGGCGAACAAGCGATAGCGTACGCGAATTCTGATCCTCAAGCGCAACCTCGACTCGCTGCAACTTGGGTGCCCAGAACCGAAAGCGAACGGAACCGTCTCCGCGGCACTCGGCACCAAACGGCATTGCATGTTTACGTTTCATGCCTTCGGTCCTTAGCGCGCACTCGAGTTTTTTGGCGTTCCTGCAGCACAACCAACGATCGCACCTGCAGGGGATAGCTCGACCCCGCATCGTAGACAGTCGGAATACCGCGCGTCGTCTGGCAAGATGTGTCGACCAAAGTTAACCATCCCATCCCGGAGGCTACGGTTGGAAGCAAGAAAGGCACTGACTCATGATGCGCATTCATTAATAGAAGGAAATTCTGATCAGTAATCGGCTGGGCTCGTTCGTCCTGCTCCCCGAGGCCTTCGCCGGAAAGAAACATTCCCAATATCTGAACAGACTGCTGTCTCCATTCCTCGTCCGTCATCTCGCGACCATCGGGCATCAACCAGAGGATATCCTTTACTCCTGCTCCCTTAATCGCACGCCCCTGAAAGAAGTTTCGTCGACGAAACACTGGATGATTCTTGCGCAAGTTAATCAGCCGCCCGACGAAGGACAACAAATCCATATCTGCCGAACCTTCGGTCCAATCGATCCAGCTGATCTCGTTATCCTGGCAATAGGCATTGTTGTTGCCGTTCTGGGAGTGGCCGATTGCGTCGCCGGCGAGCAGCATGGGCACTCCCTGCGACAAGAAAAGCGTTGCCAGAAAATTGCGCTTCTGTTGACTGCGTAGAGCTTTTACAACAGGATCGTCTGTTGGACCTTCAACGCCGCAATTCCAGCTCCGATTGTTGTCGGTGCCGTCGCGATTGTCCTCGCCATTAGCTTCGTTATGCTTATGGTTATAGCTAACCAAATCTTGCAGAGTGAAGCCATCGTGAGCAGTTACGAAGTTAATGCTGGCATACGGCCGGCGTCCACTACGAGCATACAAGTCGCTCGAACCGGTGATGCGATAGGCCAACTCACCAATCTGCCCGCCATCTCCTTTCCAGTAAGATCGAACCGCATCCCGGTAACGATCGTTCCACTCCGCCCACCCGACTGGAAACTTACCGACTTGATAGCCGCCTTCCCCTAAATCCCAAGGTTCGGCGATCAACTTCACTTGAGACAGCAGTGGATCCTGGTGAATGATGTCGAGGAAAGCTCCGAGCCGATCAACTTCGTGTAACTCCCGCGCCAGAGTTGCCGCCAGGTCGAAGCGAAAGCCGTCTACGTGCATCTCGGTCACCCAATAGCGGAGGCTGTCCATAATAAGCTGCAACACCCGCGGATGCCTCATATTCAGCGTGTTGCCGGTTCCGGTGTAATCCATGTAATATCGTGGATTGTCGGCCATTGCGCGGTAGTAAACCGGGTTGTCGATTCCGCGAAAGGACAAGGTTGGGCCAAGCTGATTGCCTTCGGCAGTGTGGTTATAGACCACATCGAGAATCACCTCGATTCCCGCCGAGTGCAGGGTCTTCACCATGGTCTTGAATTCGTTAATGGTTCCGATTGCAGAATAGCGGGGCTCCGGAGCAAAAAATCCAATCGTGTTATAGCCCCAGTAATTGCGGAGACCCTGTTCCACTAACCGGCGATCATCTACGAAGGTATGGACAGGCATCAACTCAACGGCCGTAATGCCAAGTCTCTTGAAGTAATCGATGACCGGGGCGGTGGCGACCCCGGCATAGGTTCCTCGCAGCGGCGGCGGAACATCAGGATGACCCTTTGTAAAACCCTTCACATGCATCTCGTAGATCACGCTTTGATGCCAGGGAATGCGCGGCGGCTGATCAGCACCCCAGGTAAACGAGGGGTCGACGATCACACCTTTCATCATGCCGGGTGCACTGTCCCGACGGTCAAACGAGAGATCCTCTTGTTTATGTCCAATCCGGTAACCGAAATGTGAATCGCTCCACTTCATGTCACCGTGTATCTGCTTAGCGTAAGGATCCAGAAGAAGCTTGTGAGGATTGAAGCGTAGTCCCTTCGATGGCTCATATGGACCGTAGACGCGATAGCCATAAAGCAGGCCGGGCCGAGCTTCCGGCATGTAGCAATGCCAGACCTGATCGGTTTGCTCGCGCAGGCTCAAACAGTGAGTCTGGCGGCGGCCGCTGTGGTCGAACAAACAGAGCTCGACCTTCTCCGCATGTTCGGAGAAGATTGCGAAGTTCACCCCTTCGCCGTCCCAGGTTGCACCCAGCGGATAAGGCTTTCCAGGCCACACGGTTGGCGCAGTGTGATTTAGCAAAGGAAATCTCCAGTCCCGCGAACGGCGATCTCAACTGACGAGTTCGTATCTACCGCCATTTTCATCTCCTTGTGTTCGGGACTCGTAAAGTGTTCGGGACTCATAAATCCGAGTGTCGTTTATGTCGGGATTTCATCGCCCCAAGTGTGCAGCGCTTTGATGTCGGGCAAAGGCAGCCGGTTGGATGAAATGACACCCTACTAGAACCGAACGGCAAGCATCGGCCATACAGCCATTTCTGTCTCAATCTGCCCTGCCACACCTATGCCCAGTCTTCATGGGTTCGCATATTTCTAGGCATGCACACTTCACTGGATCGCGCCAAGGAGATTGCCCCGTGAGTACCGAAATGGTTGCGGTGACTGTTCCGCGCATTCCTCGAATTGGCGAGCCTGCGCCGGATTTTGAGTCCCATTCCACGCAGGGCGTTCTTCGCCTCAGCGATTACACGTCCAAGGGCAAGTGGGTTGTGCTCTTTTCCCATCCCGGAGATTTTCTACCGGTTTGCACAACGGAAATCATCGAATTCGCGCGCCGCAATGACGAGTTGGAGAAGCGTAATGTGCAACTGATGGGATGTTCCGTAGACAGCGTTTTCTCTCATATTGCCTGGATTCGGAACATCGAAGAGGCGAGTGGAATTAAAATTCCTTTTCCCGTGATTGCGGACCCCGACCGGAAAGTCGCTCGCTTGTTTGGCATGCTGCACGATGCGGCGAGTGACACGGCGACGGTACGTGCAGTCCTTTTTATCGATCCCAAGCAGACGATTCGCGCCCTGCTTTACTATCCAGTGGCTTGTGGACGCAATATCGACGAGGTTTTGCGGGTTGTGGACGCGCTACAAACGGGGGACTCGAATCATGTCGCCACACCTGCTAACTGGCGTCCGGGCGACGCGGTGGTCGTTCCCCCACCCACTACGCAAGCAGACGCGGAAGAGCGTGCTGCAGGCGGCGACGGCCTTGAGATCACCGATTGGTATTTAGCACGAAAGCACTTGGATACCGCAGACTAACTCGGCACTTCGACACGCTTCCGCCCGTTTTTAATCTGCCATCCACTGAGTGGAATCGCCGGAAGATTCGGGGTGCGCCATCGCCCTAAGTTCAAGGCAGCTCTGTAATGCTCGCAACGAATAGAGGGCGTCGTCCAACGCCTGGTCTTCCTCGATTGTATCGGTGCCGGCGGAAAACAACTCCCGTGCCCGGGCCACGATGGCACGTTCTGCCTCCGCGATTCGCTCCGGCAGCCGGGTTCTGTCGGTCTCAAACAACGCTGACACATAGAGGTCGCGCCATTGATTAAGGCTAATGAAGGGCAAGTTTACATTTGACATAACTATCTCTGATTGGGGTGAATTCGGGGATTGGGCGCTCTTACAGAGACGACTCTAATATCAGGTGGCGGGATGGTCTATACGGGAAATAACGTAGTTTTTCCTCGGCTGTTTACGTAGATGTCTTGAGCCAGGTCCCGCACTCGTTTGTCAAGTAGACCTTATGCGTCCCGGCTATCTTTTTCGAGCACAGACACCTCCACTATCGCCGCGGTTTATCCGCTGCCTTTTTGCAACTTCCTTACAAAGTTTCAATGCAGTACCCGCCGTTATTTGTACGCCACCAGCCCCTTAACTTCCTCGAACTTCAGAGCCGCATACCCACAACCACGACAGGATACATCTGACACAGCCAACCTCTAACTGCGAAAGATTGTTTTTCAGTTGCCAAAAGTCGGATCCGAACACACCAGCTACAGCCTCTTTTATGCCAGTTCTAGATCAAGCAATAATGTCCGATAATGGACACTCGCAATCCGGCCTCGGACACCAACATCAGAATCAGACCCTCCTTCGAATATTTATTTATATTGTTTTCAATGTGATAGGACCAATCGACTTCTGGCGTTAGGATTGCATAATCGATTAGCGATGGATATCGCGCGCCCAGAATTTAAGAAGCAAAAACGACGCCGGCTAGTAATCTCGGCAGCCATCGGCATCTTATGCCTCGTTGCAGTGACAGTTGGAGTCTCCCGGCTCAAACCAGCAGCTCCCGAACTTGAGCGAAGCACCGTTTGGACCGACACGGTCAAGCACGGCGTAATGCTTCGGCAAGTCCGGGGTCTCGGGACGCTGGTTCCAAGCCAGGAGTTCATTCGTCAAATCCCAGCGGAGACCGAAGCTACCGTAGTTCGCATACGCATGCTGCCCGGGTCTAGAGTCACGGCGAGCGATGTCTTGATGGAAATGAGCAACCCGCAAGTCGAACAGGCTGCGGTCGACGCCAAGCTTCAATTGAAGGCTGCGGAAGCTCAACTTCAAAGCTTGCGAGTAACTCTGCAAAGCAATCTCATGACCCAGAAGGCTGGCGCAGCAACTGTAAACGCCGACTACAGCCAGGCCAAACTACAGTCTGACACCGATAAGGCGCTTTATGATCTCGGTGTGATTTCAGGACTCGCATACAAGAATTCTAAGAGCAAGGCAGATGAACTCACCACGCGGAACAACATTGAGGTCGAACGGCTGGATATCAACCTGAAGGCAATTGTGTCGCAGGTTGCCGAGCAGCAGGCCAGGGTGGATGAGATGCGCGCGCTCGCCGAGCTTAAGCAAAACCAGTTGGACGCGTTGAAAGTTCACGCCGGAATTGAAGGGATTCTAACTGAGTTGCCCCTGCAAGTTGGTCAACACGTGCTGCCGGGCACAATGCTGGCGAAGGTCGTTCAGCCCAACCATCTCAAAGCAGAGTTGAAAGTTCCGGAGACGCAAGCACGTGACATACAGATGGGCCAGGCGGGACTGATCGACACTCATAACGGAACTATATCCGGGACTGTAAGTCGTATCGATCCAGCCGTACAAAATGGAACCGTCACCGTGGACGTAACGCTGACCGGCGAACTACCCAAAGGCGCACGGCCGGAGTTGAGCGTCGATGGAACCATCGATCTTGAGCAGTTGAACAACGTTCTTTATGTTGGTCGCCCGGCTTTCGGACAAGAAAACAGCACCATCAGCTTGTTTAGACTCGATGCTGACGGCAAGGGAGCGGTGCGCGTTCCGGTAAAAGTTGGGCGCGCTTCCGTGAATTCAATCCAAATTCTTGAAGGGTTGCATGAGGGCGATACTGTCATCCTCTCCGACATGTCGCGCAACGATAATACCGACCGCATTCGGCTTGATTAACTCTCAGACGAGGCATAACCCTATGACCGAGGCAGGACAAACGCTAATCCAGATTGAAGACATGACCAAAACCTTCTTTACAGACGAGGTTGAGACCCACGCTCTGTCCGGGGTCCACCTTACGATTCGCAAAGGTGAGTATGTAGCGATGTCCGGACCATCGGGATGCGGCAAAACTACGCTGCTCTCGATCATCGGCCTGCTCGACACACCGACTGCTGGAGGGTATCGACTGAATGGCCAGCCTGTGGAGCACCTTGATTTTGCCGCACGCGCGCGCATTCGCAATCAGGAAATTGGTTTCATCTTCCAGAGCTTCAATCTCATTGGTGATCTCACCGTGTATGAGAATGTCGAACTGCCGCTTACCTACCGCCACAAAATGCCTTCCGTAGAGCGTAAGAACCGCGTGATGGAATCGCTCGAACGGGTCGGCATGGCGCACCGTGTTCACCATTACCCCGCGCAGCTCTCCGGCGGTCAGCAGCAGCGCGTGGCAGTTGCCCGAGCCCTCGCCGGACATCCTTCCATCCTGCTCGCCGATGAGCCAACTGGAAATCTCGATTCGCGGAACGGCGAAGCCGTCATGGAATTGCTGAAAGAGTTGCACAACGAGGGAGCGACCATCTGCATGGTCACGCACGATCCTAGGTTCGCCAAGCAGGCGCAGCGTGAGCTTCATCTTTTTGATGGTAAGGTCGTGGCCGAACAAGAACTGTACAAACTGCTGCAGGATGCACATGCATGAACGGCAAGTTCACGGGTCCTTGCTGTATGTGCGCCGTGATGCGATGAGAAAGAGCTCCTATTCAGGTCCGTTCAGGCGGCTTCTGGCGTGGTTCCTGATCGGCCTTACCACCAGAGCAGGGGCACAAACCAGCGCGCCAGTCTCGTACGATATGCCAAAGTCGAAGAATCCCTTCACCGCATATACGTCGAGTAAAGTGCCGCCGCTGCAGCTCACCAATTCACCGTTGCTCACTCAGCTCATTCGCGACGGCAAGCTTTATTTGTCGCTGAAGGACGCGATCCGCTTGGCGCTTGAGAACAATCTGGATCTCGCCATCGCTCGCTACACCTTGCCGATCGCTACTACTGACGTGCTGCGCACTCAGGCCGGCGGTATTTTTCGCGGCGTAAACACCGGTGTGGTACAAGGAACCCCGGGTGGCGGTGTCGGAGGTTTTGGAGCGGGAGCTCCCGGTGGCGGCGCAGGCGGCACAACCGGCGGCGCTGGAGGCGCGGGCGCGGGTGCATCCGGACTGGTGGCATCAACCTTGGGCGCGGGCGCCCCGGTGGCTTCATATGATCCGGTAATCACCGCAGTTGTGGGTGCGGAGCATCAAACCACCCCATTGCCTAGCCTGCAAATTTATGGTGTGCCGTTGCTGCAACTCAATACAGGACAGGCCAATATTAACTACAGTCAGGCCTTCTCGACCGGCACCAGTATCTCTTTCGAATTCGATAACAACCGCCAGACTACAAACAGCCCGCTCTTTAACGTATCTCCAGCACTGAGCGCGCAGTATCGTTTTACGCTTCAACAGCAATTGCTCTCCGGATTCGGTTTCGGTCCTAACCTGCGCTATCTTCGCATCGCAAACAATGACAAGAAGATTTCTGATATCGCCTTCAAAAGCCAGGTCATCGCCACGATTACCCAGATTGAAAATATCTATTGGGACTTAGTGAACGCGTATGAGCAGGCGCAGGTTAACGAGCAGTCCGTCGCCTTCGCACAACAGTCGCTCGACAATGCAAGGAAGCAGCTTCAGTTGCAGAGCATTCCTGAGATGGACGTGATGCGCTCCGAGGCTGAGGTGTCGAGACGCGATCAGGACCTCACTCTCGCGCGCACGAGCCTGGAATTGCAGGAACTGCTCATAAAGAACGCGTTGACCAGGAGCCTCGACGATCCAGTGCTTGAAGCAGTTGGCGTTATTCCAACAGATCGCCTCCATGAAGTCCAGCCGCCGACAGCCCATTCCGTCCAGGATTTGATTGCTCAGGCGCTGCGAGACCGCCCGGAATTTGCCCAGTCCGATCTCGATCTGACGAATCGCCGGATCAGCAGTCAAGCTGTCAGGAATGCCTTGTTGCCCTCCCTCTCACTCGTGGGGTTTTACGGAGGGTCTGGATTAGCAGGCCCTCTAAACCCCGCCTATAACCCTGCGCTCACTGGAGTTCCCAACGTTTCCACCGTGCCCATCGATTACTCGGGAGCGCTACAAAATACATTCAACAACACCGCGCCCGATTACTACATCGGTCTTAACCTGAGCATTCCCATCCGAAACCGCGTGGCGAAAGCGGACCAATACCGTTCCGAGCTTGAATACCGTCAGGCTGAGTTACGGCGCGAGGAGTTGAAGAAGCAGATCAAAATCGAAGTGCGCAACGCCGACTACGCGCTGCAACAGACGGCCGCTCGAGTGGATGCCGCGCGAAAGGCTCGCGATCTGGCGCAGCGCACCTTCGACATTACAAAAAAAGAGCAAGACTTGGGCGCGGGTTCGATTTTCCAGACAGTGACCGCGCAACGCGACCTCTCCCTCTCCGAACTCGATCTGTTTAGCGCCATGACGGTTTACGAAAAAGCCAAAGTTGAACTCGACCGTGCAACGGCGAGCACTTTGGAACATAATGGAATCGAAGTCCAGGATGCGATTAAAGGCGTCGTCAGTAATCCTGCTCCATAAGTCATGCCAACCACGGCAAAGCTGCGAGATATCAGTGTTCCCGTCCTAAGCAAGAGCGGGGTCAGGACGGCCCGGATTCTCGCGGCGGATGACCAGCAGGACATACTTGAAGCCATTGAACTGCTGCTCAAGCCGCAGGGTTACAAGATCGACTTGGCGCGTTCCCCCGAATTAGTTCGCGAGGCACTCAAACACTGCACCTATGATGCGGTATTGATCGACCTGAACTACACTCGCGATACCACTTCCGGCCGGGAAGGGCTTGACCTGCTCTCCGAAATCATTGCGATCGATAGCACGTTGCCGGTCATCGTAATGACCGCATGGGGCAATGTGGAATTAGCGGTGGAAGCCATGCGCCGCGGCGCCCGTGATTTTATCCAAAAACCATGGGATAACGCGCGCCTGCTCGCCATCCTACGCACGCAGATCGATTTGCATCGCGCCTTGGAAGAATCGGAACGCCTAGCGGCGGAAAACCGACTGCTCAACGCCCAGGGAGGTTCCGAGTTTATTGCAACGGCACCCTCTATGTTGCCCGTGCTTGAAACGATGGCCCGCATTGCGCCATCCGAGGCCAATGTCTTAATTACCGGCGAGCATGGCACTGGCAAGGAGGTTATTGCACGCAGGGTTCACGCGCTGTCGCTTCGGGCGGCGCGACCTTTTGTGGCTGTAAATACAGGAGGACTCGCTGAAGCTCTGTTCGAGAGCGAACTCTTCGGCCATGTCAAGGGCGCATTCACTGACGCGCGTACCGACCGCATCGGCAGGTTTGAATTGGCGGATAGCGGCACTATCTTTCTCGACGAAATCGGCAATGTCCCCCTCCGCCAGCAGGCCAAGCTGCTGCGTGTGCTTGAGTCAGGAGAGTTGGAACGCGTTGGTTCATCGCGTACGAGGCGAGTTGATGTCCGGGTGTTGGCCGCAACCAATGCCGATCTGACAACCGCATCTCAGAGTGGCGAATTTCGGGAAGACTTGCTGTTTCGACTCAACACAGTGGAAATCCACCTGCCGCCCTTGCGTGACCGCCGGGAAGACATTCCTGTGCTGGCCATGCATTTTCTTAAGCAATACGCTTCTCGGTACCGGCGTGAGATCAAAGGCCTTGATCCTGTCGCGCTGCAACTCCTCACACAGCATTCCTGGCCGGGCAACGTTCGCGAGTTGGAGCACGCCGTCGAACGTGCGGTCCTGATGTGCGTTACCGAGCAGATTCAGCCGGTCGATCTCGGCCTGGGTATACAACGCACCGCTTCGCAAAACCTCGAAGAATTGAGTCTGGAGGCAGTTGAGACTATTCTGATTCGTAAAGCGCTTCGGCGCTTTCAGGGCAACGTAACTCAGGCTGCGGAAGCGCTGGGCTTGAGTCGCGGTGCGCTGTACCGGCGAATGGAAAAGTATGGGCTCTAGCCCACGAGCGAGCGAACCTACACATCGGCTTCCGGGAACATCACATCGAGTTCCGCTCGGGAGGCGCATTACAGGCCTTTCTCTGCTCCTTATTACACCTGGTCTCCTTGTCAGTGCGGTTCTAGTTTGGTTTCAACATTGGTCGCTCGCAGCGAAGTTGGGTTTGGTAGGCACGGAGGCTCTACTTTGTTTCCTCATCGGAGCAACTCTGCGCGATCGCATCATCCGCCCCTTACGAACATTAGCTAATGTTGTCGGGGCACTGCGCGAAGAGGATTATACGGTCCGTGCTCGTGCGGCACCCGATGATGCCTTAGGTGAACTCTCGCTGGAAGTAAACGCGCTGGCCGATCTTCTTGCGCAAAACCGCACCGGGGCCCTCGAGGCCAACGCACTCGTACAGCGTGTGGTGGAGGAGGTGGAAATTCCGATTTTCACCTTTGATCCAGCCCAAAAAGTGCGGCTCGTGAATTCTGCGGGGCAGAGACTTCTGCAACAGTCCAGTTCGCAATTGCTAGGCAGAACTGCCGCGGAACTGGGGCTGGAGAGTTCTCTATCTTGTGAGAACGAAACTCTTGTGTCTCTTTCTTTTGCGGGCGGCGCTCGATGGTTCGTTCGGCGCTGCGCCTTCCGCCAGCAAGGAGTTCCGCACACTCTGGTTGTGCTCTCAGATGTAAGTCGCGCTCTGCGCGAGGAAGAAAGGCAGGCGTGGCAACGTCTGATTCGAGTGATCGGGCATGAATTGAACAACTCGCTGGCTCCGATCAAGTCGATTGCCGGCAGCCTGAATGCACGGTTGTCAGCAACGAATCTTGATGCGGAACATCGTCGGGATTTTGAACGAGGCTTGGAGATCATCGAGAATCGGGTCGCGTCGCTGAACCGCTTCCTGCAAGCCTATCGCCGGTTGGCACAGATGCCTCCGCCTCTGCTGCGCGAATGTTCGATTTCAGCCCTCGTAAAGCGCGTAATCGCGCTCGAAGATCGCGTCAACGTTATGGCGATTCCCGGCCCCGAAGTAGTCATAACCGCGGACTCCGATCAACTCGAACAGATGCTGATTAATTTGCTGCGCAATGCAGCCGAGGCCGTACTTGAATCTCTGTCGGAGCTTGACGCGGAACGATCGAACGGATCGGCTAGTTATGCAGGAAACTCTCAGTTACCGATTATCCTCACGTGGAATCTCGACAAGAACAACGTCGTCCTCACAGTAGAAGATAGCGGTCCCGGACTTATGAATCCCAGCAATGCGTTCGTTCCCTTTTACACTACGAAGCCAAACGGCAGCGGAATTGGGCTTCTTCTCTCTCGCCAAATCTGCGAGGCGCATGGTGGTTCACTGGAGTTGACGAATCGACTGGGGAAGCAGGGCTGTGTTGCAACGGTGATCTTGCCAAAAACATCCAACATCCGCAATGGCCTGACCTACGGGCAGGAAGCGGGCGAAGATCAAGAAGCCACAAGGAAAAGTCCGATTATCTGAGTAATTCTCGCGTAAATGGATCGCGACGATGCGGCCACCGGATACAGGCTTGTCTTCAGCATTAGCTCCGAGTTAGCCCACCAGGCCGCGGGAACTTTGACGATTGGTCAACACATTGAGCTAAAATATGGACACTAGGTTGCTGGGTTTCCGGCCCGCAGCCGTTTCTTTCAGGAGTAACTGTAATGGCGACTGCTCCGGTTATCGAGAACTTCCAATTTCAAGCAGAAACCGCTCAACTGCTCAATTTGATGATTCACTCTCTCTATACACAGAGAGAGATTTTTCTGCGAGAGCTGATTTCGAATGCTTCTGACGCGCTGGATCGATTGCGATTCGAAGCCCTGACTAATACCGGGTTAGTTCCTGCTGGTCATGAATACGAGATACGGCTTAAGCCGGATCTAACCGCCCGAACTTTGACCGTTAGCGATACCGGAATCGGAATGAGCCGCCAGGAACTTATCGACCATATCGGAACCATTGCGCGCTCAGGCACGCAGGAGTTACGAAAGCGCGTGAAAGAGTCGCAATCGGTAGAAGCCTTCGCCGAGTTGATCGGGCAATTTGGAGTGGGTTTCTATTCTGCTTTCATGGTGTCCGACCGCGTAGTAATTGTCACACGTCGCGCTGGCGAAGCCTCTGCCACTCGATGGGAGTCTACCGGAAATGGCGCCTATACCCTGGCCGACTCGGAAAAGCCAAACCCCGGAACAGACATCACTCTTCACTTGAAGAAACCAGATGCCGAGAATGGAATCGAAGACTATACCGACCGTTGGAAGCTGACGATGATTATTCATAAGTATTCGGATTTCATCGCCTATCCCATCATCTATCAAGGCCCGGCACAGGAACCCGGCGAAGACGACACCAAAGAAATCAAGATCGAAACCAAAACGTTGAACTCCATGAAGCCGATTTGGACGCGAGGCCGGTCGGAGGTCAGCGACAGCGACTATAAAGACTTTTACAAGCATCTCTCCAGCGACATGACCGAACCGCTGAAAGTGCTGCCGTTAAAGGCTGAAGGAGCGTTCGAATACGAAGCGCTGCTCTTTATTCCTTCCCATGCTCCCTACGATCTTTTCTACCATGCTGCAGAATCAGGCTTAAGGCTTTATGCCAGACGTGTGATGGTGATGGATAAGTGCGAGGAGCTGCTTCCCCGATATCTACGATTCATTAAGGGAGTTGTCGATTCCAGCGACCTGCCGTTGAATATTTCCCGGCAAAGACTGCAGCAGGACCGCCATATTTCACAGATACGCAAATGGTTAACGCGCAAAGTGCTGGACACGCTTGCAGAAATGAAGGAAAAAGAACCGGACAAGTACCTGACGTTCTGGGGTGAATTTGGTAAAGCGATGAAAGAAGGAGTTGGATCCGACTACGATAACAAGGACAAACTGCTGCCGCTCCTTCTATTCGAATCTTCCAATGACCCGGCCAAGCTTTCTACTTTGAAGGAGTACGCCGAAAGGATGAAGCCGGAACAATCCGAAATTTTCTACCTGACCGGGGAATCTCGTAAAGTAATCGAGAACTCGCCTCACCTCGAAGCACCCAGGCAACGGAGCTATGAGGTGCTTTTCCTCACCGAGTCGGTCGACGAACTACTAGTGCAGTCCCTTTATGAATTTGAAGGGCACAAGTTGAAATCGGTCACGAAGGGCAAGGTTCACTTGGGGACCGAGGAGGAGCAGAAGGCCCAGGAAGAGCAGATCAAGAAAAAAGAAACGGAATACTCCGCATTTCTGCAAGCCAGTCAAAAGAAGTTGGACCAGTACATCAAGCAGATTCGCCTTTCCACTCGTCTGGTCTCTTCTCCAGCATGTCTAGTGACAGAGGAGCACGAATATAGTCCTCACTTAGAGCGCCTGCTTCAAAAGGGGAAGGGTGGAGGCCCCAAACAGCGCCGTATCCTGGAACTAAACCCGGAGCATCCTCTTATTGGGCGTCTGTACGAGCGTTTCAAAACTAACCCCGAGGATTCCGCAGTCGGTGATTCAATGGAGATCTTGTACGATCTAGCTTTGATGGCCGAGGGATC
>Ga0307476_10000348_pt1 | contig 38874 bp, 37 predicted proteins | sample atmos_gasesECM2C_2_FD_203314 | JGI IMG/M metagenome (GOLD analysis project Ga0307476, IMG submission 203314) | Hardwood forest soil microbial communities from Morgan-Monroe State Forest, Indiana, United States - atmos_gasesECM2C_05 | ecosystem: Environmental > Terrestrial > Soil > Temperate... | reverse complement strand
CGATCTTCTTGCCGTGGATCAAGACGTCGCCGGAATCCGGCTTGATCAGGCCGAGCAGGATATTGAGGAACGTGCTCTTGCCGCAGCCCGACGGCCCGACGATCGACAGGAATTCGCCGTCCTCGACCTCGATGTCGAAATTTGCCAGCGCGCGCACCGGGCCGCGGTTCGGCGGCCGGAAGGTCAGGTTGACGTTGCGACCCTGGATATAGGCTGCCATGTCCCGGTCCGTTGCCCGACGCACAGGCGCCACGCGCGCCGCCGCGCCCCAAGCATCCTGGGGTACGGCACAGGCCCGGGTCAATCGTGCGCCGAACTTGACGCAGCCCGCTTGAGCCTCGCACATTGCGCGAAAATTTGCGGTTGGCTCACTTGAGGAGCGGTGCGGCAATGCGAGACGTTCTCGGCTGGCGGCGCAAGTTTGGCGTGATCGGGCCGTCCACCAACACCATCGTGCAGCCCGATTTCGAGATGATGCGGCCGCCCGGCGTCACCAACCATTACAGCCGGATTTTCACGCCGAATGCCAAGGCGGTCAGCAACGAAAGCTTCATGGCCGGCATCCAGGTCATCGGCGGCAACGTCTTGGACGCGGTACGCAGCGTCATGACCTGCGAGCCCGATTACCTGGTCATGGGCATGTCGTCGGTCACGTTCAACGGCGGCGCCGCCGGCGCCGATGCGTTTGTGGCCACGGTCGAGAAGGAATCCGGCGTGCGCATCAGCGTCGGCTCGCATTCCTCGACGGCGGCGTTGAAGGCCTACGGCGGCGTCAAGCGCATCGCGTTCCTGTCGCCCTACTATCCCGTCGCCAATGCCGAGGTGCGGCGCTATTTCACCGAGTCGGGCTTCGCGGTGGTTCGCGACATCTGTCTGCAGTGCAAGAGCTGGACCGGGATCGCCGAGGTTCCGCCCGCGGTGTTGCGCGATAAGCTCGTTGAGCTCAATGCCGACGGTCGCGATACCGATGCGATCATCCAGGTCGGCACCAATCTCAGCATGGTGCGGCTTGCCGCCGAGGCCGAGCAGTGGCTGGGCAAGCCGGTAATCGCCATCAACACCGCGACCTATTGGCACGCGCTGCGCGCCAACGGAATTGCTGACAAGATTTTCGGTTTGGGGCGGCTGCTCGAAGAGTTCTAAATCTCAGCGCTTCGCGCGCACGCCGGCGCGCTCAAGCCGCGGCAGCACCTCGTCGCAGAAATAGGGCACCTCGTCGAGAAAGTTGACGAAGGACAGCCCGATGCCGCGCACGCCGGCCTGGCTGATGACGCTTAATTCCTCGGCGACCTTGTCGGGCGTGCCGACGAACGGATAGCCGCCGACGGCGCGCGAGGCGAAATAGCGGCGCTTGGCGTAATATTCTTCCGGCGGAATGGTCTGCGGGGTGATGCTCTTGTTGGCCAGCATGCCGTCGATGGCGCCCCAGTCGGCGTTGTCGATGATGGCGTGCTGATAATAGTCGTCGGCTTCTTGTTGCGTCGGCCGGCAGATGACCTGGCCCACGGTGAAGACCTCGATCTCGCGGTTATAGCCTTGCGCCTCGGCGCGGACTTCGGCGACTTTGGCGGCATTGCCGGCGAGCGATTTGCGCGAGCCTTGGGTGGCAACGAAGAACGCATCGCAGTTGCGCACCGCAAAAGCCTGCCCGACCCCTGAGGAGCCGGCATTCATCATCAGCGGCCGCGTGCCGCCGAACGGCTTTGGCCACGCGCGCGCCGCTTTGAGGTGCAAGAATTCGCCGTCGAAATCGAACGTGTCTTCGCGGGTCCAGGCCTGCTTGACGACGTCGACCCATTCCTGCGCGTAGGCATAGCGCATGTCGTGCTCGCGCTGTTGCACGCCGAACATGTCGAACTCGCCTTCGTTCCAGCCGCACACGATGTTGACGCCGACCCTACCTTGCCCAATGTGATCGGCGGTGACGAATTCTTTTGCCGCGATCAGCGGGTGAAACAGCGGCGCGTGCACGGTGCCGAACACGGTCATCTGTTTGGTCGCGCACAATAGCCCGACCGCCCAGGTGATGGTCTCGAGCGAAGCGCCGTGGAAATCGGTCTCGCCGCCGTAGCCCTTCCAACGCGCGATCGGCAGCATGAAATCGAGCCCGGCCTCGTCGGCGAGTTTCGCCAGTGCCAGGCAATCCTCCCAGCTCGCCGACCAGCGCTCCGGCACCGTGGTCGCGGATCGCCCGGACGAGCAGTTGGCGCCGAACAGCCCGATCTTGAGCGCATTGTCGTTATACATGGCAATGCGCGACTGCATGGATGCGGCGGCGGGCGCAAGCACGGTGCTATCCTCCCAAACGAAAGTCGTCGCCTATCATACAACAGGATTTGGCCGGGGAGTGCCAACCTCTCCGTGTGGCCGCCATGACGGCGCCCACTATTTGACGCCGCCGCGGGCCAGCAGCTCGTGGAGGTGATCGACCACCGTTTGCGGCGTCGTGGCGATGTCGCCGACACGCTCGGCAAGCGCCTTAGCACCAAGCCAATTGGTATCGAGGCCGATGTGCCGGGCTTCCTCGATGTATGCGGGGTCCTGCATTGTCGCTTGGAAGGCCGCTTGCAACGCGGCGGTGCGCTCCGCCGGTACTTGCGGCGGAATCAGCAACGGCCGTGCCATGGTGAATTTGAGGCCGTAGAACCGCAGCATCGCCTTATCGGCGTCCGACGTTGCCAATTCGATCGCGGTCGGCACGTCCGGCAATTGTGCCAGCCGCTCATTGCCGAACTGCAGCAGGATGCGCACCTTACCCTCGTGCAGCCAGTCCGCCTTGTTGACGGTGAGATTGGACAGCCCGGTATTGTTGCCCTGCACCTCGCCGCGTTCGGCGGCGAGATTGATCTCGTTCTGACCCTGATAGCCGGTCAGCACTTTCATCTTGGTGCCGATCAATTCGTCGACCAGCATCGGCAGGATGGCATTGTCGGCCGACGCCGTCGTCGCGCCCATCAGGATCGTGTTGGTTTTCAGATCATCGACGCTCGTCGCCGGCGCGGTATGCCAGACCCAAGTGACTTGCGGCTCCTGCAGCGGCGTGCCGATCCAGGCAAAGTTGCCGAGATCGAATTTGACGTTGCTGCCGTCAGGCGAAAGCAGCTTCAGGCGCGGCTCGATCGGCACGTTGCTGGTCGGCATGCCGATCACGGTGCCGTCGCGCTTGGCGACATTGTAGAGATAATTGGCGACCACCAACCCGGCAGCGCCCGGCATGTTCTTGACGATGACGGTGGGGTTGCCGGGGATGTGCCGGCTGTAATGATTGGCGCCGGCGATTGCAAGCTCGATGGTCTTGCCGCGATAAAAGTCCGCGACGGTTTCCGCCCGTGCCGCTGTCAGGGGCGGCAGCACGATCCAGAAGAGGGAAATGATAAGTCGGGCCGCGCGCTTCATGCCGCGGCATCCGCGAGCGCGCCCAGCAGCCGGCCGTGGCCTTTGATCGGCTCCTTGATGCCGAGCGCCTTGAAGGCGGCAAAAAAGCTCGCGTGGGAATACGAGATCGCCGGGATGCCGAGATCGCGCTCCAGCGCAGCGACGGTCTGCGCCGCCTGCCATTGCGGGCAGGGCAGGTAGACGGCGTCGCAAGCCGGCGCGCGGCGGACGACACCCTCGACGAAGACCTTTATGTCCGCCGGCGGAACGGTCTGCAGCCGCTTGAAGGGAACGTCGAGGCCTTCGGCGCCGACGATTTCAAAGCCGTGGGCGTTCAAATAATCCGTCATGGCGCGGTCGTGGCGCTCCGGATAAGGCGAGGCCATCACCACGCGCCGCGCACCAAAATGGCGCAGCGCCTCCATGGCGGCGCGGATGCCGGTCGTCGCACGCACGCCTGAAGCCTTCTCGATGTCGTTGACGATGATCTCCTCGAATCCCTTGCCGCGCGCCACGATCAACGGGCCGCCGCCGTGAATGATGAAATCGACCGCGCGCGAGCCGAGATAGGCCGCCGCGGTCGTGACCTGCGCCAGCGCCTGGTCGAAATAGTCCGCGCTCCAGTCGTCGATATTGCAGGTGACGCCGACCAGCCCGACGCCGTCGGGCGCGAACCGATAGAACTCGTAAGGCACGACCTCCATCACGGTCGGGCCGATATAACCGATGCGTTTACGCCAGCCGAACATTGCCGCTCCTCATCGTTCATCATGCTGAATTGCCCGGCTGCGGGCAAATGGCACAGTGCTGCCGGTTTTCGCCTGTTGCTTGTGGCCGCGCCGGGTCTATGCTGGCGGCAAGGCTGAAAAAGCCGCGACTTTTCCTGGGAGGAAACCATGCCGACTGCCGTCGAACGCTCGACGATGCGCAAGGTCTATTGGCGTCTGCTGCCGATCTCGATCCTCACATATTTCCTTTGCTACCTCGATCGCATCAATGTCGGCTTCGCCGCGCTGACAATGAACAAGGATCTGGGCCTCGACGCCGCCATCTACGGCATGGCGGCCGGCGCCTTCTTCTGGGGCTATTTCCTGCTCGAAGTGCCGAGCAACTTGATTCTGGAAAAAGTCGGCGCCCGGATTTGGATCGCGCGTATCATGGTGAGCTGGGGACTGCTGTCCGGCGCAACCGCCTTCTGTGTCGGGCCTTGGAGCTTTGTGACCATGCGCTTCCTGCTCGGCCTCGCCGAGGCCGGGCTGTTTCCCGGCATGATCCTGTTTTTCACCTATTGGTTTCCGGATTGGCACCGCGCCAAGATCGTTTCGGTTTTCATGGTGGCGCTGCCGGCGGCGGTGGCGGCAGGGTCTCCGGTCTCCACCGCGCTGCTCAGCCTCAACGGCCTGTGGGGGCTGGCCGGCTGGAAATGGATGTACATCGCCGAAGCGACGCCGACGGTTCTGGTCGGCCTGTTCTTTTACTTCGCCATGACCGACCGTCCGGCCGAGGCGCATTGGCTCAGGGACGAGGAACGTAAGTGGCTCATCACCACGCTCGAGACCGAGCGCGGCCTGGTCGAAGCCAAACGCAAGGTGACCGTTTGGCAGTCGTTCTGGGACCCCAAGGTCCTGCTGCTCACGTTGAACTATTTTGGCATCGTCGGCGCCAGCGTCGGCATGCTGTTGTTCCTGCCGCAGATGGTGAAGCAACTCGGACTCACCAACATGCAGGTCGGCTGGGTCAGCATGATCCCGTACATTTGCGGCGCCATCGCCTTGGTGGCGTGGGGCTGGTTCTCGGACCGAATCGGCGAGCGGCGCTGGAACCTGTTCTTCGCCTGCGTGGTCGCGACGGTCGGCCTCATCATCGCCGGTAAGACCATCGGCACCGCCTGGGCGATCGTCGGCATGTCGATTGCCGCGATCGGCTTCTACGGTTCGAAAGGGCCGTTCTGGTCGATGCCGTCGATGATCCTTACCGGCACGGCGGCGGCTTCCGGGATTGCCTGGATCAACGCGATCGGCAATCTCGGCGGCTTCTTCGGGCCGAGTATCGTGGGTTGGGCCAAGGATTACACCGGCAGCTTTGCCGGCGGGCTCTACGCGCTCGCCTGCTTCTCGCTGATGTCCGCCATCGTCACCGCGTTCTGGCTGCACATCCCGAACCCGGCGCCGCGCGAATTGGTCGCCGTGCCGGCGGAATAACCACCATTGTCCCAACGAGCGCGCTCTATCCGAGCGCGCTCGCTCCGGCTTGCGCGATCTGCTCATCCTCGTGCGATTGCACGCCGGAGACGCCGATGGCGCCGACGCATTCGTTCTGGTGCATCACCGGCATGCCGCCCTGGATCAGAATGCCGGCGGGGAAGCTGGCAAAGGCGGGGCGCTCTTTCACCCGGTCCTCGAAGAATTTGCTCGGCCGCTTGGTCATGGCCGAGGTTTTGGCCTTGCCCACGGACACTTCGGCCGAGATCGCCGGCGCGCCGTCCATGCGTTGAAAGCCCAACAGGAAGCCGCCGTCGTCGACTACCGAGATCGCCACCGCCCATTTGTTCTTGGCGGCCTCGGCCTCGCACGCGGCGATCATCGTCTTCACGTCGGCAAGCGTCAGGCACGGTTTGGTACGCATGGGTCCTCCTTGTTCGGGGCCGGATATTAGGCCGCTGCGGCGCGCCGGGGGAAGGGGACTACGCCGGGTCTGGCGAAAGCCGTCAGCGCAGCGAAAAGCGGATCGGAACGGAGAAATCCTGCTGCGCTTGCGTCATGCTTGCCGGGAACGCCGGCAGCGGCTGGGCGCGCTCGATCATGGTGAGCACCTCGGCGTCGAGATCGGGGTAGCCGGAGCCGGTCACGATCTGCCGCGACAGCACATGGCCGTCGCGGTCGACGGTGAAGGCCAGTATCACGACGCCTTGCTCGTTGCGCGCCCGCGCGCCGCTTGGATAGCTCTTGAACCGTTGCAATTGCTTGAACAGCAGCGTCGTCCACGACGGATCGATGTGCGGCGCGGCGGCATCGACGCGCGCTGTCGAGCGTGGCGACGGATTGATCGGCTCGACCTTCTCGGGCGGCTTCTCTTCCGGCAGCGTGATGTCGGTCGTGGTGTCTTGCGGCGGCGGCGGTTGGTCGACCTTGGCCTGCTCCTGCTGCTCGATTTCCGGCACGGTCAGCTCGATGGCGATGGCGGTGGACTCGTCGCCGAGGTCTTCGATCGACTGCTGATGCCAATAAAGATAACCGCCCACCAGCGCGACGTGCAGGCAGACCACGACGGCGGCCGCGACCGACCAGCGGAAAAGGTCGCGCGGCTGGTCATCCTCGAACCAGGTGAGCGCACGCGCGGTCATTTCGCTTCCCGCGCTTCGAGCGCAACCAGCGCGATCTTGAGGTAGCCGGCGGAGCGCAAATCGTTCATCACTTGCATGACGTCGCCGTAGTGCACGGCGCGGTCGGCGCGCAGGAAGATACGGTCTTCCTTGTTGCCGCCGCTGAGCGCATCGAGCGTCGCCGCCAGCGCGCCGGGTGTCACCGGATCGTCGCCGATGGCCAGCGTCAGGTCGGCCTTGATGGTGAGATAGATCGGCTTGTCGGGCCGCTGTTGCGGCTGCGTGTTCGACGACGGCAGGTCAACCGGCACGTCGACGGTGGCGAGCGGCGCCGCCACCATGAAGATGATCAGCAGCACCAGCATTACGTCGATGAACGGCACGACGTTGATGTCGTGCACCTCGGTCAGTTCGTCGGAGCCATGATCGAGACGGATGGCCACAGCGGTTACTCGGCGGCTTGAGCGAGCGGCAGCTTGGCGCGGTCGAGGTCGCGGCTGACCAGCGCCATCACCAGCGCGGAGGCGTCACCGAGCAGCGCGCGATAATGCGTCGTCTGCCGCGCCAGCAGGTTGTAGATCATGACCGCGGGTATAGCGGCGGCGAGGCCGAGCGCGGTCGCCAGCAAAGCTTGCGCGATGCCGGGCGCCACCACCGCGAGATTGGTGGTGTGAGCATTGGATATGCCGATGAAGCTGTTCATGATGCCCCACACCGTGCCGAACAGCCCGACGAACGGGGCGGTCGAGCCGACAGTGGCGAGCACGCCGGTGCCGCGGGAGATTTTCCGGCTGGTCGCCATTTCGAGGCGCTCGAGTTGCCAGGCGATGCGTTCCTTCAAGCCGTCGCCGCGCGCATTGGCGGAGAGGCGAATTTCCTGCGCGGCGGCCTGCATGAGTTGCGCCACCGGCGTCGTGCCGTTGCGCAATTGCTCATGCGCTTGGGCAAGCGTCGCCGCGTTGGCAAGGATGCGAAGCCCATCGCGCACCTCGCGGCGCGCGGTGCGCAGTTCCACCATCTTGGCGAGCCATACCGTCCACGTCACGAGGGAGGCAAAGGCGAGCCCGATCAGGACGACCTTCACCAGACGATCGGCATCCTGGAACATGCCCCACGGCGACAAGTCCTGCGGCAGTTGCGCGCGGCCGATCGCGGTTTGACCGACGGGCTGATCGGTGGCCGCCGGCGCCGCTGCATTCGGCGAAACAGACGGTGCAGGGATGGGGTTGGACGGAGCGGTCTCGGGCGCCGGCGTCGCCGCAGACGGTGCCGTCGGTTGCGCGGTCGCCGGTGCGGCTGGCTGCATGGTTGCCGGTACGGCAGGGGCGGCGTTTTGCGCGCACGCCGATCGTACGAAAGGGCTTGCCATCATCAGTGCAGCGCCGAGGACAGCGAACGCGACGGTGCGACGACGAAATCGCTTTGCGCGACGATTGTTCTGCATTTCAAACAGTTCCGTTCCCCGCCGCCCGCTTACGCGCCATCCGATAGCATGAAGACCTGCCAAGGTGTCGCGCGAATGTGACGTTATAATGTTACATTCGCGCAACCCGTTGCGATTGGAAAGAGGTGCCGCCGAGCGCACGTGGTCTACTTTGGAATAATGAAAAACTGCTGTCTTTTCAGCATCTTCCGCCGACATGACCGGCGCGGTCAAGCATTTAATGCGCAAATCGCCGCAAGGCATCAGGATGGTTGTCCCGAGACAGGTGTCGCCCCGCTCGGCTGGCGCCACCGTCTACAACCAAGAGCCGGCGAGCGTCCACGGCCGCGATACGCATTGTCGTCACATAGATGTCATTGCCGCGGTTTGGCGGGCCCCGCCGGTTCGCCCATAATGTCGTGTGGCACGGGGGCGACGTGCGATGCGATAGCCGGAGAAGTTTTCATGCACGACACACCCGATGGCGCCCACTGGCACGAGCCCCAAGCAGGCGAGAACGCCGGCTTCGGAAAATTCAAGCGCCAGCCGCTGCCCTATGACCGTTTCATGGAGGCCGAGGGCGTGCCCTGCTATCGCGGCATCGGCGTGCGCCGGGTGCAGGATCTGCCGCTCGTGTCTTGGCCGCGGCTCGGTGGCCGTGGCTCGTTCATCCAACTGTTCGGCACCGAAGGATTATGGGGCCTCTACGTCGTCGAAGTGCCCGGCGCCGGCGCGCTCAATCTCGAGCGGCATCTTTACGAAAAAGTCGTGCTGGTGGTCGAAGGCCGCGGCACCACCGAAGTGTGGCAGGAGGGCCAGACCAAGCGCCACGTCTTCGAATGGCAGAAGGGCTCGCTGTTCACCATTCCGCTCAACGCTTTTCACCGCATCATCAACGCGGCGAGCTCGCCGGCTTTGCTGTTGTGCGGCACCACGGCGCCGAACGTGATGAACGTGCTCGACAACAACGATTTCATATTCAACTGTCCGTACACGTTCAGCGAAAGGTTCTCCGGCGCCGAGGACTTCTTCAAGCCGAACGACGACGTCGAGCCCGATCCGATCCGCGGGCTCGCCATGCGGCGCACCAATCTCATTCCCGACATCGTCAATTGCGATCTGCCGCTCGATAACCGGCGCTCGCCAGGCTATCGGCGGGTCGAGCCGGCGATGGCCAAGAACCGCTTCTATCTGTGGATCGGCCAGCACGAGACCGGCCGCTATTCCAAGGCGCACAAGCACGCCTCCGCCGCCGTGCTCGTCTGCGTCAAAGGCAAAGGCTACACCTACACGTGGCCGGAAGCGCTAGGCACTACGCCGTGGCAGAACGGCAGGGCTGACAAAATCCTGCGCCAGGATTACGAGCCGGTCGGTCTTGTTTCTGCGGCGCCGATGAGCGGCGACTGGTATCACCAGCATTTCGGCATCGGCAAAGAGGGCTTGCGCATCACCGCCTGGCACGGCCCGAACAATCAGCGCGCCCGCAAGCCGGGCGTGCCCGGCGAGCAGCTGATGGATTACGGCGCCATCGATCTGGGCAAAGGCGGCAGCGCCATTCCCTACCATCAGGAAGACCCTGCGATCCGCCAGGAGTTCGAGGCGACGCTCAAGCGCGAAGGATTGCCGAGCCGGATGAATCCGGAATTCTATGCGCGGCCGCCGGGCGAGGGCGAAGTGGTGATGGGCGACGTGATGTGATGCGCGTGCAAGCGGCGCGTCGCGTCGCGTCGCGTAGTGGCTCACTCTGCTAGAACAACCAGCTGCCCTTCACGTACGGACCTTGGTCCGTGAAATTGCTTTGCAGGCGTTGCGCCGTCGACAGGAAGATGCCCACGGGTGGAATCATGGGAGCTGTCGGTACCGAGGTCAGTGAATAATGACTGACGGCATTGAAATAGACCGCCGCTTGATAACCGGCTTCGATCTTGAACTGCCCATAATTGCTGCTCGGAAAAGCATAAGCGGTGGCCAACCTGGCGTCAAAGCTGGGGACCACCTGCGTCGCGTTGGGCGATGTCAAAGATTGATTGTTGGGTCCGACTATTGCTGGAGAAATCGTCGAAACATTGATGCGAGCCTGCGAGGTGCCGATCAAGCCTCCTCCCGCGACCTCGCCGATAAATTGGAAGTCGCCTAAAGCGTACTGGCCTTTCAATCCCAGACGGGGCCCGGCGCCGGTAAACGACGACGGGGTGTTGTATGACATGGAAGCCGAGCCGTCCGGGTCCAGGAATGCCCCGCTCAGGTTCTCGCTGATACGAGCAAATTCCACGCCGCCGAAGACCCGCAACTGGAAGGAGCATTCGGGGCAGAATGTATGCCCTCCGTCCAACTTGACTGAATCATATGCGAATTTCACCGCGCCTTGCCCGATCTTGTATTCGTTCGCTTCGGGGCCAATCAAGAAAGGCGGCCCCACCATTTGCGTGGGCGAGGCCGAAAAACCGCCATTCGTGGTGGTGTTCAGATGCGTCCAGCTCAATTCGATATCGTTGAACGCGTTGGGCATATAGCGGGCCCCGACGCCGAAGGCCGGACTGAATTTCGGGCTGAGCGACTGATTGGCCCAATTGGGCGTCGCTATGGGAAAAGGAGTCACCAATGTCCCATATTCAAGATTGCCGGCGCCGGGTTGCAGGTACAACAGCGACCCGCTGACCTCGAAGCGTGGCGCAGTCGATATCGGGGCGCCGACGGCTTTGACCGGGTAGGCGGCCAAGGTATGTGGGTCTTGCGGTCGCGGTGCCGAGGCGAATGCAGGACCTGCTTCCACGGCCGGGCGGTTTTGTATCTTCGCTGCTTTGGCCGCTTCGAGGCGGTTGACGCGCGCGCGTAAAGCGGAATTTTCCTTTTCCAGGGCATCGAGCCGCGCCGAGGTCTGCTCATCAATCGTGGCGGCACGCGCCGCACGCGAGACCGCAGAGGTTGCCAACGCGAGACACAAGAGCAACGTAATTCTTGCGAAACTGTTCATTGTCCGCTCTCCCCAGGAACGCCCAGCTAGTGGACCTCACGCGTTGTCACCAATGGGCCACCAAACGAGGCGGCCTGGATCATTTCGTCGGCTTCAGCGGATACAGAATTGCATCCGCCAGCCTTAGCCATTCGGCCGCCATTTCGCGTTGGATGGCGTGAGAATCCGGATCACTTGCCGCGGTCATGAGGTATCGACAATGCGCGGCGTAATGCGTGTACTCTTTGCGTTTGTCGGTTGCCGGAATTGCCATGAACTCTGCCTGCGCGAATCACTTGACGGAAGATTTGATCCCGTTGTCAGGAAACGTCTGTTCAAAATTGAACAAGGCTTAGAGCGATGCCGGGATTTGGTGCCTGGGTAACCGCCGCACGCCAGCAGCTTTCTGCTTTTCGCGAAGTAACAAAAGAAATCAAATCAGATGACTATTTTTCCTCGGCCCGGGGTGGGCTTCGCTGGACGCAGCTTTCGCGCGGTGCCTGGAGACATCCCCGGAGCGCGCGCGGCCGACGATTTGACGCGATCAGAGGTCGGGCGGATATCGACAGGAATTGTCCTCATGACCGCTCATGGTCGCAAGAAGATCGTTCCGATTAATGGTTGCTTTAGGAGAAGGGGCAGACATAAAACGGAAGCGGAGACCGCTTGATTTATGAGTATATGGACCAGGGAAAGACAAAATGCCGTTTGCCGACTTCCGCCAGTTCCTCGATGTGCTGCGCCAGCATGGCGAGTTGATCGACATCAACCGCCCGGTCGCCTTGAACGACGTCGGCAAGGCGATGAAGCAGGCTTACGTCCGCAACGGCCCGGCCATCATGTTCAACAATAACGGCACCGATTATCCGCTGGTCGCCGGCATTTATTCGACGCGCGGCAAGGCGCTGCTCGCTTTCGAGGCCGATGAGGACACGATTTTCGATAAGGTGCTGCAAGGCCTGGACAACCCGATTCCGCCGACTTTTGCCGCCAACGGCGCGCCGTGCCACGACGAGATCATCGAAGGCGACGCCATCGACATCCGCAATTTCCCGGTGCCGCAATACAGCCCCAAGGACGGCGGGCCCTATATCACGCCTGGCATCGTCGTCTCCGAGGATCCGGAGACCGGCGTGCCGGACGTCGGGCACTATCGTTTTCTCATTCTCGGCAAGGACACGTTCTCGTTCTCGGCGCAGCCGTTCCACCGCTTCGGCAAGAATCTGGCGAAGTGCAAAAAACTCGGCATCGTGCCGAAGGCGGCGCTGATTATCGGCGTCGATCCGATCATCGCTTACACCTGCCAGGTGCAGGTGCCCGACACCACCGACGACTGGGCGCTAGCCGGCGGCTTGCGCGGCGCGCCGGTCGAGCTGACGCGCTGCAAGACCTGCGACGTGAAAGTGCCGGCCACGTCCGAAGTCGTCATCGAGTTCGAAGTCGATCTCAACACCACGGTGCTCGAAGGTCCGCTCGGCGAATATACCGGCTATTACACGCGGCCGTCGCAAAAGCCGGTGGCGCGCATCACCGCGATCACGCATCGCAAGCAGCCGATCTTCCAGGGTCTCCTCACCGGCAAGCCGGTGACCGAGAACCATATCCTCAAGCAGATCCCGTTCGAGGCCTCGTTCCTGCGCGCGCTCAAGCGCCAGTTCCCGACCATCAAGCAGGTCTCGGTGCGCGCGTCCGCCGGCGTGTCCTTCTATGTCGTGATCTCGATGGAGCCGCGCTTTGCCGGCGAGGCGCGGCAGGTGATCCTCTCGGCGATGTCGAGCAATATCCGGCCGAAATGGACCGTGATCGTCGATCCCGACATCGACGTGCATTCCTCGACCGAAGTCGAATGGGCGCTCGCCTTCCGCGTCCAGCCGGCGCGCGACGTCATCGTCATCGACAATGTGCCGGCGGGGCCATCCGATCCCTCGGTCGATCTGACCCGCGACCGCACCATGCGCATCTCGTCCTCGATCGGCATCGACGCGACGCGGCCATTCGGCGAGAAATTCTACGAGGTCGCCGACGTGCCCGGCTGGGAGGATTACGACGTGCCGGAGCTGAACGGGCGGCGGTAACCAGAACTGTCATCATCCGCGCAGGCGGATGATCCAGTAAACGCCGGCTCGCGGGACTTGGCTCGGACTTGGTGTCTACTGGATGCTCCGCCTTCGCGGAGCATGACTGGCCGTTAAACCGGCTCCGCGTCGATCAGCACGAACGCGACCACGGCCGGCTCATTGGTGCGGTTACTCCAGGCGTGATTGGTGCCGCGCTGGACGAGTACGTCGCCGGCCTGCAGCAGCACCTCGCCGTCGTCCATCATGGCGAAAATCTCGCCCGAGAGCACGATGGCGTAATCGATCGTCGCGGTTTTGTGGAAGCCGGGATGGCGCGGATTGTTGCGGTCGGTTGCCGCGGCGCGGCCGGAGCCGTCGTCGGGCAGTTTTTCCTCATGCGCGATGGCGGCAAGCCGCTCGCTATCCGGCGGATATTCGATGACGCGGAACACCGAACCGCCCTTTGGCGGCGGCAGACGATGGCCGCGGGCGATGGCGTCGCTATTGCCGCGATTGTCGGCGGGCGTGCGCGTCGTTTCCCACAGCTCGTGCACGATGGCGCTGCCTTTGCTGCGGCTGAAGACGTGCGGGGTCGGGCCATCGATGAGGAAAGTCGAGCGGCCATCGACATCATGACCGGTGACAACGCGACGAACGGATTTTGCCATTTTGTGCTCGTGTAGTCGGAGGAACGGGAGGTGTATTTGATCCGAAACCTGCATGAACCGGCCAAGAAACCGATGGCCTAAGGAAAGCGAATTTTGTAACACATGCGCGTGCCCGAGGTGCAAATCCGCAAGGAGATGAGTGGCATGAGGATCACCGGCGGCGCTCTTGCATTGCTGTTTCTGCTCACCGCGCCAAGGATGTCCGTGGCCCAGATCGGAAATCCGATGCCGCCGCCGGGGGCGGTAGGGGACCCCGTGTCGGTGAAGACGGTCCCGAGCAAAAATATCGATCGGCCGCTAAGGCACGACAAGGTCCGCTGCCGTTCCCACAAGGGAGCCTGCTTGCCCAAGCTATCGCCACGGTAAGCCTTACCGCGGCTACGTGGAGCGACCGCGCCGCCGCGTTCAGCAAGAAAAAGACCGTGACTTAGCGGCAGCCCTTGAGCGGGCTCGTTTTGTTGATGAGGTCGAATGGCCCGAGCTCCTTGGCGACATCGGCGGCATAGCTCGGGTCGACCAGCTTGTCTGCCGGCGAAGTCTTGGCGATCACGCCTTCGCGCTGGAAGAACGCCTGCATGTCGGTGATGCTCGCGACATTGAATGCGCCGTTGGGATTGCGCGATTGCCAGGCCATGCGGTCGAGCAGGTCGCGGTCGGTGCCGATGCGGTATTTGAGAAAGATATCGATGATTTCGGCGCGGTTCGGGCCGTGATGGTAGGCTTGGCAATAATCGCGGCCGGCGCGTGCCAGCGCGATGAAAAGCTTTCGCGCGATGTCGCGATTTTGCTGCGCCCAATCGGTATTGACGATATAGCCGACGCTGGTCATAGGCAGCGGGTGGATATAGTCGTCGGGATCGATCCAGGGCACGCCGATATGCTGCTCGATCATGCGCTCCGTAAACGGCGCGACTTCCATGGCGGCATCGAGCGCACCGTTCGTCATCGCCGCCGCCATCTGCCCGAACGACAGGTTTTTGGCCTCGATGTCCTTCAAGCTGAGCTTGGCGGAGGCCAGCACCGAAGCGACTTCGTACATCGAGCTCGATCCGGCCGAGCTCAAGCCCACGGTGCGGCCCTTGAGGTCGGCGGGTGCGCGGATCTGATCCTTCAGATCGGTGCGGACAATGATCTGGTGATAAGTTGGCGACGAGCCGCTTTCGAGCGCCAGCGCCACCGGCAGGCCCTGCGCCACCGAATTGTAGAATCCGGCATTGATGCCGCCTTGCGCCACCTGCACCTGATTGGTGGCGAGAAAGGCCACCGCCTTGCCGAGCGAATCGATACGCTCGATTTCGACGTCGAGGCCTAAGTTGCGGAAATAGCCCTTGTCGAGCGCCACATAGGTCGCACCGCCGGGCACGCTCGGCACCACCGCGATGGTGATCTTTTGCGCGGAGGCCGGCGCCACAAGCGACAGCAGAACGGCAACAGCGAACGTGAGGCGCATGCGTACGCTTCTACCGGCCGCCGCGCATGCGCGTGAGCAGTTCCGCTGTCGGATAGGAATCGGCGGGCAGGCCGTATTTCTTTTGCATCTCCTTGACCGCCTGCCGGGTTTTCAGGCCGGCGAAGCCGTCGATCTTGCCGACATCGTAACCGGCGCGCGTCAGCATGGTTTGCATCTCCTTCATGTCGGCGAAGGCGAGCGCCGGCGGCGGCGAGCCGCGATGCAGCGCGGGCGCGCCGGCGATGCGGGTGGCGAGATAGGCCGCGGTCGTCGAATAGACGAGCGAGTTGTTCCACTGCAGATAAATCTGAAAGTTCGCATAGACCAGGAACGCGGGTCCAAGCCGTCCCATCGGCAAGAGCAGCGAAGCGGGCAGATTGTCGGCCGGCAGCGCGCGGCCATCGGCCAGCGTGACGCCGTATGACGCCCATTTCGAACGCGGCAGTTGGATCGCGAGGTCGGCTTGGTCCCACGGCAGGTTCGCCGGCACGCGCACTTCGGTCAGCCAAGGTTCGCCGCGTTTCCAGCCAAGCCCGACCAGATAATTCGCCGTAGAGCCCAGCACGTCGGCTGCACTGCGCAGAAGATTGCGCTTGCCGTCGCCGTCGTAATCGACGGCGTATTGAAAATATTCCGACGGCATCATCTGGGTCTGGCCGAGCTCGCCGGCCCAGGAGCCGATCATGTCTTCGGGCCGCAGATCGCCGCGCTCGATCAGCCGCAACGCGTCGAGCAGTTGCGCGCGAAACCGGTCGGCGCGCCGGCAATCGTAAGCCAGCGAGGCGAGCGCGCTGAGCGTTTTCTCCTTGCCCATATTGGCGCCGAAATCGCTTTCCAGCGCCCAGAACGCCACGATGACCGGCGCCGGCACGCCGTATTGCTGGTCGATCCGCGCGAATACCTGCGCATAAGTCTTGATCTTCGCGGCACCGGTTTGAATGCGATAGGCCGCCGCCATGCGATCGGAAAATTCCAAGAACGTCTGCGAGAACACCCGCTGGCCGCTGTCGATGTTGACGATGCGCTGATCGTAGGTGAGGTAGGGCGCGACCTCGGCGACGGTGCGCTGCGACACGCCGTTCGCAATCGCCTCGCGCTCGAAGGCGGCGAGCCAGGCCTCGTAAGGTCCGCCGGTGCGGCACGGCGCGGCGGCCTTCGCCGCGCCGCTTGCGAGCGTAGCCGCGAGCAGCAGCGCTGCGCCCGCTATTTGGCTCCTGGTTGCAAATACCACTGCAAGATCTCCTCGCCGGTCCAATATTCGACGCCGTCGAAGCGGCGCGCGTAGTCGTAGATCGCTTCGAGATATTTGATGCGATGCGGCTGGCCGCTGAGATAGGGGTGAATCGCCAGTGCCAGAATTTTTGCGCGCTTCTCGCCCTCGGCATAGAGCCGATCGAACTGATCGATGGTGCGCTTGAAAAGATAATCGCTTTCGTGGTGCTGCACCGCCATCATCGGGATGTCGTTGAGCTCCATGGTGTAGGGCAGCGTCACCAGCGGGCCGTGGGTGGTGCGGATCGTGGTCGGCTCGTCGTCGTAGACCCAGTCGCCGATATATTTGATGCCGGCCTGCGTCAGCAAGTCCGGCGTCTCCAGGGTTTGCGTGAGCCCCGGCCCGAGCCAGCCGACCGGGCGCTTGCCGCAAAAGCGCTCGAGCACGTCGAGCGAGCGCGTAATCATCTTCTTCTGATCGGGTTCGACGTGGATCGGTCCTTGCTGATAGGAGTGACCCATGAATTCCCAGGCGTCGTCCTTGGCTTCTTGCGCGACGCGCGCATAGTCCTCGCAGACCCGGGCATTGATCGCGAGCGTCGGCCGAATTTTCAGGCGCTTGAACAGATCGAAGAAGCGCCACACGCCGACCCGCATGCCGTATTCGTGCCAGCTCCAGTTCGGCACGTCGGGAATAAGCGTCTGCCCGGTGGGTGGGGCCAGCACCTGCCGCGCCATCGGCTTGCCGATGTCCCAGACTTCGAGATTGACGATGGTCCAAAACACCAGCCGGCTGCGGCCCGGCAGCTTGAGCGGCGGCCGATCGACGATCGCCGAAAAGTCGGCGCGCTCGCGCGGCAGCATCGGCTTCCTGCGCTTGCTGGTCATGCGCTTTTTCATTGTGGGCGTCCTCCCCCTGGCCGGCGCCGCGTCAGGTGCAAAATCATACGTCGATAGCGGTATTTACGCCAACTCTGCTGTCATCTTGCGCGAGCGTCATGGCGCGATCACATCCTTGTTAGCGACTGCCGAATCGCATTGCAGTCTGCGGCGAATAGATGATGTATGGAACCATCGTATCGGGGGCCGATTATCTTCCCAGCCTTTGCGAATCTGTCATTAATCCCCGCCCTTTGCGGACCCTTGCAATGCCACGTGCCGTCGCTTCCAAGCGTGTTCGGATAACCGATCCGGCGAGCGATTCCGTCGCGGCGGTGCAGCCGGCGGACGATCCGCGCCATGTTTGGCTAAATGCCTTTCAGGCGGTGCGCGGCGAGACCGAGCGGCGCGCGGCACTGCTGTCGGCCGAGGACCAGGTCATCCAGTCGATGCCCGACGCGAGTCCGACCAAATGGCATCGGGCGCACGTGACGTGGTTTTTCGAACAATTTCTGCTGCGGCCGTTCGCGCCGGACTACGCACCGTTCGATGAGCGCTTCGCCTATCTGTTCAATTCCTATTACGTCGCAGCGGGGCCGCGGCAGGCGCGCCCGCAACGCGGACTGATCACCCGGCCCAACGCCGCCGAAGTTGCCGAATACCGTGCACACGTCGATGCCGCGGTCGCAGCGCTCATTCGGTCCGCGGACAATTTCGAGGCGCTGATCCCGATCATCGAGATCGGCCTCAATCACGAGCAGCAGCACCAGGAGCTGTTGCTCACCGACATTTTGCACGCGTTTTCATTGAACGAAACCTACCCGGCCTACGATCCCGATTGGCAATGGCCGCGATCCGTCAGCAAAGGGCCGGCCGCAGGCGCGCTGATCGCCGGCATCCATATGATCGGTCACGGCTGCGGTGGGTTTTGTTTTGACAACGAACAGCCGGCGCACCAGGTCGTGTTGCGGCCGGTGCGGCTGGCGCCGTCGCTGGTCGCCAATGGCGAGTGGCTCGAATTCATGGCCGACGGCGGTTACAAAACGCCGACCTTGTGGCTGTCGGACGGCTGGGCCGTGGTCGAGGCGAATCGCTGGGAGGCGCCCGGCTATTGGCGCAAGATCGACGGCGCCTGGCATGCGATGACGCTCGGCGGATTGCGCCGGGTCGATGCGACAACGCCGGTGTGCCACGTCAGCTATTACGAAGCGGATGCTTTCGCGCGCTGGTCCGGCAAGGATTTGCCGACCGAGGGTGAATGGGAAGTCGCCGCCAAAAGCGGCATGCTTAATGACGCGTTCGGCATCGTCTGGCAGTGGACACGTGGCGCTTACACCCCATATCCCGGTTACAGGGCCGCGCCGGGCGCGCTCGGCGAGTACAACGGCAAGTTCATGGTCAACCAGATGGTGTTGCGCGGCTCCTCGCTGGCGACGCCCTTGGGCCATTCGCGCGCGAGTTACCGTAACTTTTTTTATCCGTCGGCACGCTGGCAATTCAGCGGACTGCGCCTGGCGGAATACGAACACTGAGTAATGTCATGAGACGAGCTGTCCAAACCGCGCGCCGCGCGGCACCGGCTGCAACCAGTGATCCGTTCGCGGCCGACGTCGTCGCCGGGCTTGCCGCCAAGCCGAAAAGCCTGCCGCCGAAATATTTCTACGATCTGGCGGGCTCGGCGCTGTTCGACCGCATCACCGGGCTGCCGGAATATTATCCGACCCGCAGCGAGATCGGCATTCTGCAGGACAACGCTCCCGCGATCGCGTCGCTGTTTCCGCCCGGTTGCGCCTTGATCGAATTCGGCGGCGGCTCGAGCCGCAAGGCGCGCATCCTGCTCGGCGCAGCAGCGACGGTGGAGGCCTATGTGCCGGTCGATATTTCCGGCGATTTTTTGCAGCAAGACGCTGCCCAACTGCGCCGGGATTTTCCGCATCTCGGCGTCTATCCGCTGGTCGAGGATTTCACCAAGGCATTCACGCTGCCGCCCGCGATCGCCGCGCTGCCGCGGGTCGGTTTCTTTCCGGGATCGACCATCGGCAATTTCGAGCCGCACGAGGCCTGCAAATTCCTGCGCCATGCCGGCGGCATGCTGGGCGCGGGCGCGCTGTTCGTGATCGGCGTCGATCTGGTCAAGGATGCGAAAATTCTCTACGACGCCTATAACGACGCCGAGGGTGTCACGGCCAAATTCAATCTCAATCTGTTGGCGCGCATCAATCGCGAGCTCGGCGCCAACTTCAATCTCGGCGCCTTCGAGCATCACGCCTTCTACAACAGCGCCCACAACAGGATCGAGATGCACCTCGCCTCGACGCGACGGCAGAAGGTGCGCCTCAGCGGCGCGACCGTCGATTTTCGCGCCGGCGAGACCATCCACACCGAGAACAGCTACAAATATACCATCGAGTCATTCCAGGCGCTGGCCCGCGGCAGCGGCTGGTCGCCGCTCAAGGTATGGACGGACGGTTTGTTCAGCGTTCACGCGCTGGTCAATCAGACAACGGACAACAGATGACAGACGACGGATTTAGCACTTCTGTCCTCCGTCGTCCGTCGTCCGTCGTCTGAACCATGCCTATTTGCGAAGTCGATCCCTGGCGCTTTCAATATTTCGACCACGTCAAAACGGCCGCCAACATCCCGACCGAGGACTGCGATGCCTGGCAATGGTATCCGGCACATCGCTGGGTCTACGACAAGCTTGCCGTCGCGCTGAGCCAAAATCTTGACGCCGCCCCACATGGCGTAACGCCGGCACGCTTTCCGGTATTTTCCAAACCAATTACCAATCTCAAAGGCATGGGCGTCGGCAGCCGCGTGCTGAAAACGGCCGTCGACTACGAGCGGCATTATGCACCGGGCCATTTCTGGATGACCTTGCTCGACGGCCGCCATGTGTCCTCCGACGTCGTCTTGGTCGACGGCGAGCCGCGCTGGTGGCGCCACGCCACCGGCAAGCCGGCAGGCGAGGGCACCTTCGATTACTGGACCGTGCATGCCGAGCCGGACGCCGACATCGAGACCCGCTGCGGCGGCTGGGCGCGAAAGAATCTCGCCGGCTATACCGGTATGCTCAATCTCGAGACCATCGGCGGGGCGATCATCGAGACGCATCTGCGCTTCGCCGACCAATGGCCCGATCTCTACGGTCCCGGCTGGGTCGATGCATTGGTCGGCCTTTATGAAAACCACGACTGGGATTTTTACGACGACGACCGCAACGAGGGTTACAGCGTCGTGCTGTTCGGACCGAACGGCCGCCGCTACCGCCATCCGCCGCAGGCGTTCGTCGACGAAATCAGGCGCACGCCGGGCGTCACCAGCGTCCAAATCAGCTTCCATGAGGATCGCGCGCCGGAGCGCCACGCCATGCCGCCCGGCGGCTTCCGCCTGGCCATCGTCAACGGTTTCGATCTCGGCCAAGCGCTCGCCGCGCGCGAGCGGCTCAGGGAGTATTTTCTCGCCGATGCAGTTTAACCCTACCCTGGCAGGGGAGGGTGAATTATAGTCGCCGTCTTCAGACGAGTGAAAGCTTTGCGCAGAATTGTGCTTAGGCTTGCGGCGCTCGCTGTGCTTTGCGCGACAGCGGCGCCCGCGCGCGCGCAAGAGCAGGTCAAGATCGGCATCGGTTTTGGTCTCGCGTTTCTGCCGCTCTATATCTGCCAGGATCTGAAACTCGTCGAGAAGCGCGCCAAGGAGCTGCATCTCGACGTCAGGGCGAGCTATCAGCGCTACCTCGGCGCAGGCCCGATGCAGGATGCGATCGCCTCGGGCGCCATCGACATGGGACCGTACGGTACCGCGCCGTTGCTCGCCGCCTGGGAAAAGGCCAAGGACACGCCGCGGCAAATCTTTGCCGTGTCCGGCATCACCACCATGCCGCTGACGCTGATGAGCAATCGACCCAATGTCGCCACCATCGCCGACCTGCAGCCGACCGATCGCATCGCCATGCCGTCATTGACCGCGCCGCAGATGTACTTGTTGCAAATGCAATCGGAGAGGATTTTCAAGGCCTACGACAAATTGCAGGATCAGGTCGTGGCCATGGCGCCGTCCGAAGCCGTCACCGCGCTGGTGGATGGTTCGGGCGTGGTGACGGCTTACTTCGCGTCGCCGCCGTTTGCGCAAATTGCGCTGCGCGACGCGAAGGTTCACCGCGTGCTTGGTTCTGCCGATGTGGTCAACGGCAAGGCATCGTTCCTGATGATGGGCGCGACGCGCGCCTATATCGAGGCGCAACCGCAAATACCGGAAGCGATCGGCAAGGCGATGGAGGACGCCGCGCGCATCATTCGCAGCGATCCGCACCGCGCCGCGCAAATCTATCTGACCCACGAGCCGTCGATGTCATTGAGCGGCGGCACCATCGAAGCGGTGCTCAGAGACATCAAGGACGAGTTCGGCAGCGCGATTTACGGCGTGCAGATTTTTGCCGATTTCATGAGCCGGCACGGCGAGCTCAAAACACCGCCGAAAAGCTGGAAAGACGTCGTCGCACCGGCGCTATTGAACTCGCCAAGCACATAGCTGCCCCTTGCGCGGGCCTGCTTGACGCTCGCCGCGGGTAAGGCGAGAATCCAGCCAAGCAAAAATCTGCCGATTTTCCATCGGCTTACTTTCCTTGGCTTAGCCGGTCTTGGCTTAGCCGGCCATCTCTGGGAGGACGCCATGCCGAAACGCCGTCAGCAGCCTGACGCCAGCCGCCGCAATTTCCTCAAAGGCGCAGGCCTGGTCGGCGCCGCGGCGGCCGCCGCGGTCACGCCGCCGGTTGCCGCCAATGCCATGCCGGTGGTGCCCGCGGAGACGTTGAAGGCCGCGCTGCCCGGCCCGCGCCAGGTCGCGGCCGAGACCATGCCGCCGGGCAACGATCCGGTGAATCAGTCGACGAGCGGCGGCGATTTCATGACCGACGTGCTCAATTCGCTCGGCATCGAGTACATGGCGATCAATTGCGCATCGAGCTACCGCGGCCTGCACGAAGCGATCGTCAATCACGGCAACAACAAACCCGAAATCATTACCTGCGTGCACGAGGACATCGCCGTCCACATGGCGCAGGGTTACGCCAAGATCGAAGGCAAGCCGATGGCCATGGCGTGCCACGGCGTTGTCGGACTGCAGCATGCCACCATGGCGATGTACAACGCCTGGTGCGACCGCGTGCCCGTCCTCGTCATGGGCGGCAATATCATGGAGGCCGACAAGCGAGCGCCCGGCGCCGAGTGGCTTCATTCCGGCGTCGATATCGGACAAATCGTGCGCGAATTCACCAAATGGGACGATCAGCCCGCCTCATTGCAGCATTTCGCCGAGTCGGCGGTGCGCGCCTATAAGATCGCGACGACACCGCCGATGGGGCCGGTCTTCCTCTCCCTCGATGCCGAGTTGCAGGAGAACCCGATCCCCGATGCGGAATCCTTGCGCATTCCTAAATTTGCCCCGGTGATCCCGCCGCAAGGCGATTCGGCGGCGATTGCGCAGGCGGCCAAGATGCTGGTCGAGGCGCAAAACCCGGTCATCGTCTGCGACCGCGTGGCGCGTACGCCCGCGGGCATGGCGAACCTGGTCGCGCTTGCCGAGACCTTGCAATGCGCCGTGATCGACAATGCCGGCCGCATGAATTTTCCGTCGCGGCATCCGCTCAACCAGAGCTTCCGCCGCGCCATGATCGGCCAAGCCGACGTCATTCTCGCCATCGAGATGAACGACCTGTGGGGCACGCTTACCCATTTCAGCGACCGCATCGTGCGCAAATCGCGCCCGGCCTATAAGACCGACACAAAAGTCATCACGCTTGGCGTGCGCGATCTTTATCTGAAATCCAACTATCAGGATTTTGGCCGCTGGCAGGACGTCGATCTCGACATTGCCGGCGACGGCGAGGCATCGCTGCCGGCTTTGACCGAGGCGGCCAAGCGCCTGATCGACGACGGCCGCAAGTCAGCCTATGCCGAGCGCGGCAAAAAACTTGCCGCGGCGCACCTCGCGATGGTCGAGCGCTCCAAGACCGATGCGACCATCGGCTGGGATTCGAGCCCGATCACCACCGCGCGGATGTGCGCTGAGGTCTATAACCAGATCAAGGACGAAGACTGGTCGGTGGTCGGCACCGCGATCCGGCTCTCCTGGATGCACCGGCTATGGGATTTCAAGAAGCCGTATCAGTGGAACGGCGGCTCCGGCGGCGCCGGCGTCGGCTACAATCTGCCGGCCTCGCTCGGCGCGGCGCTCGCCAACAAGAAGCACGGCCGCTTCACCTTGGCGTTCGGCGGCGACGGCGACTTCATGTTCAATCCGGGCGCGTTGTGGACGGCGGCGCACCACCAGATTCCGATCCTCTACATCGTGCACAACAACCGCGCCTACCATCAAGAATACATGTATCTGATCGCCATGGCGGCGCGGCACGGCCGCGGCGTCGACAAGATGGACATCGGCACCACGATCAAGGACCCGAATATCGATTACGCCACTGTGGCGCGCGGCATGGGTGCCCATGGCGAAGGTCCGATCACGGATCCAAAAGATCTGGCGCCGGCGCTGACCCGCGCCATCGCCGCCGTGAAGGCCGGCGGACCGGCCGTGGTCGATGTCGTGACCGACCCGCGCTGAGGAGACGTGCAATGAAAACGTTCAAGCGTATCGCGGTGACGGCCTTCGCCGTGGCCGCTCTCGGTGCCGGTTTGGTGTCGCGTGCCGCGGCGCAGGATGCCCCGCAAGGCAATGCCGCCAACGGCAAGCGCATCTTCCTTGCCGATGGCTGCTTCACCTGTCACGGCCGCTCGGGGCAAGGCGGCGCCTATAACGGCCCGGCGCCGATCCTCGCCCACACCGCGCTACCGTTCGACGGTTTCAAGGGCCAGGTGCGCAACCCGTCCGACGACATGCCGGCCTATTCCGACGCGGTACTGTCGGACAAGGACATCGCCGACATCTATGCCTTCGTGCAGTCGCTGCCGGGGCCGAGTTCGCCGAAGGATATCGCCATCCTGAACAATTGAGTGTCATCGCTACTTCTGCGCTGAGACCGCGCTCTGGCGGTTGCGCCGGCGCATGCTTGTGACCATAAATCCCGCCATCTACACTTCATCGTATTGCAACCCACAGGACCGACATGGCCGACAACACGCTCAATGTCATCACAATCTGCGGCAGCCTGCGTAAGGGCTCATACAACGCCTCACTGGCGCGCACGCTGCCGTCGCTGGCGCCCGAGGGCATGACGATCACGCCCGCGCCGGCTTGGGACAAGATGCCGATCTACAATCACGACATTCAGGCCGGCACCGGCTTTCCCGCCGAGGCAACCGCGTGGGCCGACGCCATCCGCGCAGCCGATGGCGTCATCATCGTCTCGCCGGAATACAACTGGACCATTCCCGGCGGCCTGAAAAACGCCATCGATTGGGTCTCGCGCATGAAGGACGTGCCGTTCAAGGACAAGCCGGTCGCACTGCAATCCTGCGCCGGCGGCGTGCTCGGCGGCGCGCGCATGCAATACCACTTGCGGCAAAGCCTGACCTCGATCGACGCTTTCCTGTTCGGCAAGCCGGAAATCTTGGTGACCTTTGCCGCCAAGAAATTCGACGAGAAGACGATCGAACTGACCGATCAGCCGACCATCGACATCGTCAAGCTGCAGCTTGCCGGCTTTGAAAAATTCATTCGCCGGCTGAACGGAAAGAAATAGCCATGGCCCGCCTCGACGGCCGCGTCGCGCTGCTGACCGGCGGCGCCAAGGGGATCGGCCGGCACTACGCGCACCGGCTGGCCGCCGAAGGCTCCCGCCTGATGATCGCCGATATTGCCGACGGCAGGGAGCTCGCCGAGGAGATCGCGGGAAAACACGGCGCCAATTCGGTGGCGAGCTCGGTCACCGACGTCAGCGACGAAAGCGCGGTCAAGGCGCTGGTGGCCAAGACCATGGAGCGCTTCGGCAAGATCGACATTTTGGTCAACAACGCCGCTTTATTCGCGCCGCTCGCCGAGCAGAAGGTCACCGAGATCGACGTCGGGTTGTGGGATAAGGTCATGTCGATCAATATCCGCGGCGTCTTTCTCATGACCAAGCACGTCGCGCCGCACATGATCGCGCAGAAATACGGCAAGATCATCAATATCAGTTCCGGCACCGTCGCTCGCGGCATTCCTAATTTTGCGCATTACGTGACCTCGAAGGGTGCGGTGACGGCGTTCACCCGCTCGGTGTCGCGCGAACTCGGCGAGCACAATATCTGCGTCAACAATTTGGCGCCGGGATTTACGCTCAGCGACAGCGTCATCAACGAGAACCCTGGCCATCTCGCCCATTCGCAAGCGCCGTCGCTGGCCCGGCGCGCGCTTAAGCGCGACGAATACCCTGAAGATCTGCTCGGAGCCCTGGTGTTCCTCGCCTCCGCCGACAGCGATTTTGTCACCGGCCAGACCATCGCGGTCGACGGCGGCGCGACCAATAATTAAGCGATAGGCCGCCAGGGCTGCATGGCAGGCCAGCCAGGCCTCCATTTCCCGCTATTTCCGCTAGCTCCGGCTTTGACTATATTCCGGCTCAGCAACAGGCTTTCGAGCCTTATGGAGGACGCCCATGGCGGTCGCGACTGCAAAAAAGATGACCAACGGCAAACCCGGCCCCAAGCACAATATCGAGGCGGTGCGGGAAGCCTATTACGAGCGCATCGCCAAGCGCGACATGGCGCCCCTGTGGAAGGTCATGGGCTCGGTGGTCACCAAGGAGCCGGTGACCCGCTGCCAGCCCCATGTCTGGCACTATGACGACGTCAAATCGCTGGTCATGGAATCGGGCGGCCTGATCACCGCCGAGGAGGCCAATCGCCGGGTGCTGATCCTGGAAAACCCGGCCATGCACGGCGAATCCAAGGCCACCAACACGCTGTTTGCCGGCATCCAGATGATCCTGCCCGGCGAGGTCGCGCCGGCCCATCGCCACGTCTCCTCCGCCATCCGCTTCGTGCTCGACGGCGAGGGCGCCTATACCGCGGTCGACGGCGAGAAGTCTTTCATGTCGCCCGGCGATTTCGTCATCACCGCCAACTGGGCGCCGCACGATCACGGCAACACGTCGAAGAAGCCGATGCTGTGGCTCGACGTGCTCGACTTCCCTGCCGTCAATTTCTTCGAAACCTCGTTCGCGGAAGGGTCTGACGAGCCGACCCAGGAGACCACGCGCAAGGACGGCGATTCGCTGAGCTTCTATGGCTCCGGCGTACTGCCCGAAGGTTCGTGGGACAGGAGCTACACCCCGGTCATCAACTACACCTATAAGCGGACCCGGCCGATCGTCGAGCGCATGATGCAGTCAGGCGAGATCGACAAGCGCCATGGCGCCCGCGTCCATTACGCCAATCCCGTGACCGGCGGCCCGGTGCTGCCGACCATGGGCGCGTGGCTTGCCATGCTGCCCAAGGGCTTCAAGGGCGAGCCGTACCGCGCCACCGACGGCACCATCTTCGTCTGCGTCGAAGGCGAGGGCACCACCACGGTCGACGGCAAGGTGCTGGAATGGGGCCCGAACGACGTTTTCGTCGTGCCGCCGTGGAAGCGCTACCACCACAACGCGCCCAAGGAGTCGGTGCTGTTCTCGATCTCCGACCGCCCGGCGCAAAAGGCGCTTGGCATCTGGCGCGAGGGGAAGTGAAGGCGGTCGCCTTCATCCACGACGTTCCACCGCAACGCGTCGTTTTCGCCTCCGGTGCGCTGGCGCGCGTCGCCGACGAAGCGGCGCGGCTGAAAATCGAGCGTGCCCTCGTGGTCGCGACGCCGGGCAGCGGCGCGCGCCTTGGCAGAAAAGTCAGCGAGCTTCTCGGCGCCCGCGCCGCCGGCTTGCATGCGCAGGCGGTGATGCATGTGCCGAAGGCGGTCGCCGAAGCAGGGCTTGCGGCGGCGCGTGAGAAAAGGGCTGATGGCTTGTTCGCGGTCGGCGGCGGCTCGGCAATAGGGCTTGCCAAGGCGATTGCGCTCGAGACCGGCCTGCCGATCCTCGCCATACCGACGACCTATTCCGGCTCCGAGGCGACGCCGATCATCGGCATGACTGACGGCGAGCGCAAAATCACCGGCCGCGACGTCAAGGTCGTGCCGCGCACCGTCATTTACGATCCCGATCTGACCCTCGGCCTGCCGGCCGCGATCAGCGCCGCAAGCGGCATGAACGCCATCGCCCATTGCGTCGAGGCGCTGTGGGTCGATAGCCGCACGCCGGTGACGGTCGCCCTCGCAACCGAAGCGATGCGGCGGTTTGCGCAAAACCTGCCGGTGGTGGTCGCCGACGGCGCCAATGTCGCGGCGCGCGGGGACTGTCTCGTCGGCGCCTGGCTCGCCGGGACCGTGCTTAGCGCCGGCACCGCGCTGCACCACAAGCTTGCTCACATTCTCGGCGGGCTCGGCCTGCCGCACGCCGAAACCCACGCGATCATGCTGCCGCACGTCATGCGCTTTAATCTGGAAGCGGCGCCCGAAGCGAAGGCGCGGTTGCAGGATGCGCTCGGCAGCGGCGATCCGGCGGCCGCGGTCGCCGCGATGTTGAAGAAATTCCCGATCCCGCAACGGCTGCGCGACGTCGGCTTCGATGCCGCGAGGGCCGATTTCGTCGCCGGCGAGATTGCCGCTGCATCGATCACCGCGCCGCGTTCGGCGACGGCGAGCGATGTGCGCGACCTGTTGGCGGCGGCGTACTGAGACTCTTCTTCCTCCCCACAAGCGGCAGCGGAAAAATTCAATTCAAAATCTTATCGGCAATACCGCTCTTGATCAGCTTGCCCCAGCGCGCGCTTTCGCTGCGGATAAAGGCATCGAGTTCTTCCGGCGTGCTCGACTCGGCGTTCAGCCCGGCCTTTTCCAGTCGTGTGGCCATCGTCGGCTCGGCATAGATGGCGGCAATCTCGCGCTGGACCTTGTCAATGATTGGCTGCGGCGTGCCGGCCGGCGCAACGACGCCGATCCAGGTCGCGCTTTCGGCAATGTCGGGTAGGCCGGCGGCGACGGACAAGCTCGGCACGTCCGGCAAGAGCGGCAGCGGACGATCGGAGTATTTCGCCAGCGCGCGGAATTTGCCGGCCTCGATCAGCGGCAGGGCATTGGAGACGCTGTCCTGGGCGAAATCGACGGCGCCGGTCAGCAGCCCCTGGGTGATGTCGGCGCTGCCCTTGTAGGGCACCAGCGTCACGTCGATGCCGGCGGCCTGGAGAAAGGCCAGCGCGCCGAGCCGCGACGTGATCGTGCCGGCGCCGACATTGAGCTTGCCGGGATTGGCTTTGGCCTTGGCGATCAGTTCGGCAATGGTCTTCGGCCCGTCGCTGCGCGTGGTGATGAGCGAAATATTCTTTGTCAGCAGGGTGACCGGCGCGAAATCCTTCTGCGGATCGTAGGGCAGGTTGGTCATCACCAGGGGATTCATCACCATGGTCACGTCCATGGCCACGAGCAGCGTGTAGCCGTCGGGCGCCGACTTCGCCACCAGCTCGGCGCCGATCGCGGTGTTGCCGCCGGCGCGGTTCTCGATCACCACCGGCTGCCCCCAATGCTCGGACATTTTCGCACCCACGATGCGCGCGATGGTGTCGGCCGGGCCGCCGGGCGGAAACGGCACGATCATCCGGACGGTGTGGCTGGGATAGGTGTTGGCGGCGTCTTGCGCCGATGCCGGCGCGCCGATCAGGAGCGAGGCAGCCGCCAGGGCGCGAGCAAGGCCGGCCATGGCTTACTCGAAAATATAGCTGGCGTTGTCGTGGATGACCTTGCCCCAGCGCTCGGTCTCGCTGTGGACGAAGGTCTTGAGCTCTGCGGGCGTGCTCGACACCGCGATGATGCCGGCTTCCTGCAGGCGGTGAGCGACCGCCGGGTCGGCGTAGATCGTGGCGATGAAATGAGCGAGCTTTCCGGTGATTTCGCTCGACGTGCCTGCCGGTGCGTAAAACGCGATCCAGGTCGAGATGTCGCCGAGCTCCGGCACGCCCGCGGCCTCGGCGAGCGGCGGCAAGTCGGGCATTTGGCTCAACGGCCGGTCGCTTAATTTCGCTAGCGCGCGGAATTTGCCGTCCTTGATCAGCGGATAGCTCGACGCCATGCCGTCGACGCCGAAATCGACGCTGCCGGTGAGCAGCCCTTCCACGGTTTCGGCGCTGCCCTTGTAGGGAATGATGGCGAAGTTCGTGCCGGTGAGTTTGGCGAACAACAGCGCGGCAAGCCGCCCATTGGTGGTGCCGGTGCCGAAATTCAGTTTGCCGGGACGTGCTTTGAGCGTGTCGAGCAGGTCCGCCACGGTGTGCGCGGCGGAATCCCCACGCACTTCCAGCACCGAGATGTTTTTCGCGCCGAGCGAGATCGGCTCGAAATCCCTGACCGGATCGTAAGGCAGCTCCTTCTTCACCAGCGGATTGAGCACCATGGTCGAATCCATGGCGGCGAGCAGTGTGTAGCCGTCCGGATCGGCCTTCGCCACGACTTCGGCGCCGATGGCGGTGTCGGCACCCGGGCGGTTTTCGATCACCACCGTCTGGCCCCACGACGCCGTCATCTCCCTGCCGACGATGCGGGACAGAATGTCGGTCGGGCCGCCGGCCGGGAATGGCACGATGATGTGGATCGGCCGGTTGGGATAATTGACGGCTTCGAGGTCTTGCGCGCAGGCAGGCGCGACCGCGCCGATCGCGAATGCGATCAGCGTGGCGGCAGCCGTGCGGTGCACGCGAGCGATCATCTCAGTCTTCCAGGTCCTTCATCAGCCGGCCGAGATTTGGCGTCGGCGCGCCGTCGCCGAGCTTTTCCTTGAGCCGTTTCAGGCAGCCCCACAGCACCGCTTGGTTGCTGTTGACCACCGGCTTGCCCAGCGCCTCCTCGATCGCGGTCACCGCCTCGATCTGGGTGGTGTTGGTGCAGCTTAAGAAAATGCCGTCGGCCTCAGGCGTGTCGTTCTCGCGAGCCAACTCGAGCCAGCGCTGCGGCGTCACTGTTTCAAAGTCGGCGGCGTCTTTGCATTTGAGTGCGACGTCCTTCACCACCGTGAAGCCCGCGGCATTCAGGTAGCTGATGATAGGGGCGTTGGACATATAGGGGCTTAGCAGCACGAGCTTCTTCAAGCCCAGCGTGCGCAACGCGTCGTTCACCAGGCTCGACGTCGACAGCGCCGCGATGCCGGTGGTCTTCTCAATGAGGTTGATGATGCGCGCTTCGCCGTCGGCGCCCTCCTTCATCGATGTGTTGGTGCAGTGGAACACGATGAGATCGGGCCCGGCATCGGCCAGCGTGCCCGCGGCGTGGGCGATCTCGTCGGTCAATTCCGCCACTGTCTTGCCGGGCTGCCCGGCAACCCGGCCGCGCGCCACGTGAATACCCAATCCCTCGGGCGCGTAATGGTTGAATTGCGGCTCGGTCATGCGATTGACCGAGGGGATGATCAGGCCGATGCGCGCCCGCGGCTCGGCGAGCGCGGCGTCGCGGCTATCCAGCTCTGCAATGGCGTCCATGTTTCGCGCTCCTTCTACTGTACCGATAATCCGACGCTTTTGGCCAAGGCGCCCCAATAGGCCACTTCCTCGGCCAGGAACTTGTTGAGACCGGCGACGTCCACATCCATCGCCAACGCGGCCTGGCGCTGGAAGTAATCGCGGACTTTTGGCGTCTTCACAATACGCCGCACCTCGCGATTGAGCTTCTCGACGATCTCGGGCGGCAGGCTTTTTGGGCCGGTCAGCCAGAACCAGGTGTCGCCGTGCACCTCGGGATAGCCTTGTTCGGTGAAAGTTGGAATGTCCTTGTACACCGGGTTGCGCTCGGTCGAGGTGACGGCAACCGCGGTGACCGCGCCGGCCTTGATCTGCTCGCCCGAGGTCAGAAGCCCGGTCATCGACAGCGCGATGTGGTTGCCCAGCACCTCCATCAAACCGGAATTCGGCGCCGGGACATGCACGAGGTCGATGCCCGCCTTGCGTTTGAACTGCTCCACCATCAGTTGGCCGAGCGAGCCCGGGCCGGGCGACGAGAAGGTCAGCGGCGTCTGCCGGGCGTGGGCGGCCTTGACCAGGTCGGCGAGGTTGCCGATGCCGAGGGTCGGATTGGCGATCAGCACGAATCCGTCGGCGCCGATCATGGCGATGTGAGAAAAATCCTTGATCGGGTCATAGCCGACATTGGGATTGATCGCGGGGCTGGTGATGTGCGGCCCCGAGCCGCCGATCATCAGCGTATAGCCGTCGGGTGCGGCGCGCGCGGTGAGCGCCGCGCCGATGGTGCCGCTGGAGCCGGGGTGATACTCGATATAAAATTGCTGTCCGAATGTCTGCGACAACTCCTCCGCGATCAATCGGCCGAACTGATCGGCGCTGCCGCCCGGCGAGAACGCGACGATGATCTTCACCGAGCGCGTCGGCCAGTCCTGCGCGGATGCCGGAACAGCCGCCGTGGCGATTAGAGCCGTTGCGGCCAAGGCGAGCGTCGCGATTGTTCTCATTCGATCGTCCGTTCTGTCGCCAGGAGCCGCATCAAGCCGTCGCAGGATATGGCCTCATCGAGCGCCATGACCGCATCGACGATGCGGTTTCGCGCGTCCGGCGCGAGATGACGCTCGGTGACCCTGGCGAATTTGTCCAGCACCGTTTGCGTATCGAGGTCGTCCGGCGCATAGCCGGGCGGACGGATGACTTCCACGTCGTAATGCCTGCTGTCATGGCCGGTGGCGTGGAGCGCGCAAGGGTAAGCTTCGCCGGCGCGGCGGTTCAGACCCGCGTCGGTGGTCGCTTCGAGCCGCGCCATCAGTGCTCGCACTTTCGGCTCCGCCCAGCGCCGGTTGTCGAATTGACGCAGCCCGAACCTGCCGTCGAGCAGCGCGACGGCGACGAGGAAATGCAGACTGTGGTCGGCGGCTTCGCGCGATTGCGGTTCGATGCGGCCGGGATCGGCAAGCCAGCGGCGCACGATGGCCAGGTCGGCAAGCGCGACGCGGATGGTTTTGAGTTGATCGACGTTGCCGCCGACCAGACGATGCAACGCGATGCCGGCCGCAACCGCGCTTTGCCCGCCGGCAAAGCACGGAAAAACCTTGATTGCGCAGCGCATGATGAAGCCGTCGTCCGGCAACGGCGCCTCGAAAATGTCGCCTGCGGGCCCGTGCGGGAATACCGCTCGGAGCCCCCGCTCGGCTTCGAACAGATCGAGCGGGCCGGTGACGCCTTGGTGTGCAAGCAGCGTCGCCTGCATGCCGTTCTGGGCGATCAGCGCGTTGGCGATGTTCTTTGCAGCCGATATGCCGCCCTCGCGCACCGCAACCGGTGTCGCCGCGCGCGCCGCACTGAGCGCGATGGCATGGGCGAGCTTATCTTTGGGCAGCCGCATCAGCCAGCCGGCGACGGCCGGCGCGACGACACCGGAAATGCTGATGCCGTCCCACACCGAGTCCGCGTCCATCAGTGCCTTGCCGCGGCCGTAGATTTCGTAGGCGAGCACGATTGCCGCGAGGAGGTCGCGTCCGGACGACGGGGCCAACTCGGCGGCGGCGAGGGCGACCGGGATATTGTCGCTCGGATGGCCGCCGCGGGCACCGCTGTGCGGGTGCGCGCCGACCACATAGTCGTTGAGATCGAGGACGCGGATCAGCGTGCCGTTGGCGAGCGCCGCGCTCGGCGCGCTCATGCCATGGGGATGGCCGAGCACGGTGCATTGCGGTTTGCCGCCGAGCGCGTCGAGCGTCGCCAGCACGGCGCGCGCGCAGCCATCGTCCAGCGCGGCAAAACCGCAGCCGAGCGTATCGAGCAGCAGGAGCTTGGCCCGCTCGATGGCGCGTTGCGGAAAATCCTCGGCGCGCAATGCCGAGAGCCATGCGGCAAGCCGCTCGATCGCGCCTTGGTTTGAACTGGACGGGTCTTCCACCTTGCGGTGGGTCCTCCCTTGACGGTTTTTCGTCAGTATATATTGGAAAGCGCCCGGGCGGGAACCGCGCGCAAGGCAACAGGGCGCGAATCGGCGATGGATGCACCGGCCAAGAAATCGAAGCTGATCAAGGGCGCGACCGGCGACTGGGAAGTCGTGATCGGCATGGAGGTCCATGCCCAGGTCACCTCGCAGGCCAAATTGTTCTCCGGCGCCTCGACCGCGTTCGGCGGCGAGCCCAATTCGCACGTCTCGCTGGTGGACGCCGCGATGCCGGGCATGCTGCCGGTGATCAACGAAGAATGCGTGCGCCAGGCGGTGCGCACCGGGCTTGGGCTCAAGGCCAAGATCAATCTTAAATCGGTGTTCGACCGGAAGAATTATTTTTATCCGGATTTGCCGCAGGGCTACCAGATCAGCCAGTACAAATCGCCGATCGTCGGCGAGGGCGAGGTCGTGGTCGACATGCCCGACGGCGAGACCGTGCGCATCGGCATCGAGCGGCTGCATCTGGAGCAGGACGCCGGCAAGTCGCTGCACGACCAGAATCCCTCGACGTCGCTGGTCGATCTCAACCGCGCCGGCGTGGCGCTGATGGAGATCGTGTCGAAGCCGGATTTGCGGTCGGCAGAGGAGGCCAAGGCCTACGTCGCCAAGCTGCGCGCCATCCTGCGCTACCTCGGCACCTGCGACGGCGACATGGAGAAGGGCAATCTGCGCGCCGACGTCAACGTCTCGGTGCGCAAGCCCGGCGCGCCATATGGCACGCGCTGCGAGATCAAGAACGTCAACTCGATCCGGTTCATCGGCCAGGCGGTCGAGCACGAGGCGCGCCGCCAGATCGAAATCATCGAAGACGGCGGTACGATCGCGCAGGAGACGCGGCTGTTCGATCCGGACAAGGGCGAGACGCGGTCGATGCGCAGCAAGGAGGAGGCGCACGATTACCGCTACTTCCCCGATCCGGATTTGCTGCCGCTCGAGCTTGCGCCTTCGCTGGTCGAGGATCTGCGCAATAATCTGCCGGAATTGCCGGACCGGAAGAAAACGCGGTTCATGAGGGACTATGCCCTGTCGGCTTATGATGCCGACGTGCTGGTGGCAGAGCGCGACATCGCGGAATATTTCGAAACCATCGTTAAGGGCGGCGACAGAGGGCGCGATCCGAAGCTTGCCGCCAATTGGGTGCTCAATGAGCTGACCGGGCGCCTCAACAAGGAAGGCAAGGATATTGCCGTAACGCCGGTCTCCGCATCGCAGCTCGGGTCGATCCTCGACCTGATCGCTGAAGGAACAATCTCCGGCAAGATTGCCAAGGATGTGTTCGAGATCGTCTGGAACGAGAGTGGCGAGCCGCGAACGATCGTCGAACAGCGCGGCTTGAGGCAGGTGACCGACCTCTCGGCGATCGAAAAGATCGTTGACGACATCGTCGCCAAGAACGCCGACAAGGTCGCCGACGCCAAAGCGAACCCGAAAGCGATCGGCTGGTTCGTCGGCCAGGTGATGAAGGCGTCGGGTGGCAAGGCCAATCCGCAGACGGTCAACAATCTACTCACGAAGAAGATCGGCATCTGAGCGGTGCGGTGTGTCGCTGCCGCCAGCGCGTACGCGACCGCGCAACGCGCACTTCGCAAGTCGAAACGGAACCGAAATCTGCCGCGCACCGGCCGTGTGCGGCCAGCAAAACGTGCCGTCGCCGCGAATCAGTTGCACTGATTCGCGCGTTTTGCGCCTCATCCAGCGCTTCGACACGCCGGAAAACGCATTCCGCGCAAAAATTTTTTTGCGTTGCGAAGTTGGCTGCACACGCAGTGTCGCGCGCGAAAAAATTTGCCGCGAGCGATCGCATTCGTGTCGAATTTTCGCATCGCGTTGAAATTTAGGACAGCGCATAAACCCTTATTTCATCGGCATTTTTTCATTACATCCAATTTTGCGCGGAAAATATCGCGCGCCAAGACTTTGTTGCCGCGGCGTTGCGCGCGCGATGCCGTCGCGCGTCGCCTGCGAACGTCAAACGGGCGAGTTACACACAAAATCTAGTGGAGTGACTGTTCTTTTTTCCCGGCTGTAGTAATCCGGTCGTAGTGTCCGTCGATTCGCGACGGCACTGAACTAAGTCGCCACCCACTCAAGCTAGGAGGGCAGCAATGGCGAAGAAGAGAAAGAAAGCAGCGGCGAAGAAACCGGCGAAGAAGCGTCGGAAGAAGAAGTAGTCTACGCCGTTATCGGTCTTCGACGACACTCGAAGACCGCGTCACACGGGCCGGCCGACGTCGACGGTGGATCGATATCAGCCCGAGACGGGCCGGCCAAGTGATCGACGGAGGGCGTCGGCGTGACGGGGGTTTAAACTTTGCGAGCGCGCCCATCGCGCGGTAGCGAAGACGGGACGGCAAAATCCGAACCTCACCTCGGCATGATACCGACGGCTTGATCCTCAGGCCTCGCCGACGCCCTCGGTTTGTTGGCGGTGTCCTCTTAATACTTTCAGCGGCGCCGTGGAGCAATCCAGGGCGTCGTTTTTCTTATCTGCATAGCGCCGTCGCATGAAGCGCGCCGTCAAGCGAAGAGCGAAGTCGAGGGGCCGGCGCGGCGAGGCGCCGATCCAACTCTACTACTGGCCGACGCCGAACGGCTGGAAGATTTCCATCATGCTCGAAGAGTGCGCCCTGCCTTACGTCGTGCATCCGGTCGACATTTCCAAGGGCGAGCAGTTCACGCCGCGCTTTCTCGCCATCGCGCCGAACAACCGTATTCCCGCCATCGTCGATCCGAACGGCCCCGGCGGGCGGCCGATTTCGGTGTTCGAGTCCGGCGCCATCCTGCAATATCTTGGCCGCAAGACCGGAAGGTTTTATCCGCGCGACGAGCGCGCCCGCGTCGCGGTCGACGAATGGCTGTTCTGGCAGATGGGCGGGCTCGGCCCGATGGCCGGCCAGGCGGTACACTTCCGCCGCTACGCGCCGGAGCAGATCCCCTATGCGCTCACGCGCTACACCGACGAGGTCAACCGGCTCTACGGCGTCATGAACAGGCGTCTCGCCAAGCACGAATTTCTCGCCGGGCGTTATTCGATTGCCGACATTGCCTGCGTCGGCTGGGTCCGCCTCGCCGAGCGCCAGGGCCAGGATCTGGCGCAGTTCCCCCATCTCAAGCGCTGGTTCGAAGCGATCCGCGCTAGGCCGGCGGTCAAACGCGCCTTTGCCATCCGAGTCGAAGCGGCGTCCACGGTCGACGTCAACGACCCAAAAGTGCGCGCCGTGCTGTTCGGTCAGCGGGCGCGGTAGGGCGCGCGCCACCCGACGCCGCGATCAATTCGCCCGCGTCCAGGTCTGTGACTTGCAGATGACGCTCATCACGCAGCCCTTCAGCTCGGCGGTGTTCGGCCCGGTCAAGGTGAAGGAACCGCTATAAGTCTTGCCGTCGGAGGCATTGTAGACGTTCCCGCTCCATTGGTCGGGCGTGCCGCTCGGCTTCATGCCGAGCACGATTTGCACGCCAAGCAGCGGCCGGTTGTGCTTGCTGGCGTCGGCATTGTTGCTGTCGGTCTTCGGCCGGCCGGTCGCCGGATCGTTCGGCTCCTTGAGCCAGACGAGCGAGCCGCACAGCGCGCCGCCGCAGTTGGTGATGCGCACCTGGCTGTCCTTGTCCGCGGTATACCAGGTGCCGAGCGGATCGGCGGCGCGCGCCGGGCTGCTCGGGGTGAGCGCGATCGTCGACAGCGCGATGGCCGAGAGCCAAAGCGCAGATGCCAAACGAAACGTTGTCATTACGAGCCTCTATTCCTCTGGGTCGCGCGGCCGGGACCATAGTCGAGGCGGCGCGAATTGCCTAGTTGCCGGGCTTTTCTCGATACTTCCGGCCGCCGGCGCGACGTTGCTTAACGCAGTCTTGCCGAAAACAACGCAAGCCCACGCCACGCGGTTCAGATTCGATTCATCGCATTACTTAAACCACCATTCAAATCTTCCGATGATTATCGGCGTGTTGGCCTGGGGGAATAAGGGCAAACGAAAACGGACAGGAACAAGGCGTAGACAGGGGATTGTTATGGCTCGTTTTGAAATTCTCGACAGTACCATGGCACCGCTCGGCGAAGGGCCTGCCTCAGGGGACATGCTGTTCGAGCTCGGCATGATGTATTCGGTCGGCCGCGATGTGCCGGTCGATCTGATCGCGGCGCACAAGTGGTTCAATCTCGCCGCGGTGAAGGGCAACACCGAAGCGATCCGGCTGCGGCGCGAAATCGCCAACCAGATGTCGGATGCCGAAATCGCCGTGGCGCAACGCGCCGCGCGCGATTGGCTGCGCGGCCAAGCCGAAGCGCCGGCGCCGGTGTCCGCGATGGCGGCCTGACGCGGCGGTATGCCGGTCTAAGGCTTGCGGACGAAGAACTGATACATCTTGGCGAAGGTCGCGGGCGCCGCCGTCTCGAAGGCGTGCCAGCGATCGAGGTCAAGCAACGCGCCCGGCTCGGGAAACCGCGCCGCGAACTGCCGCTGCGTCGCCGCGTCCAAGACGAAGCCGGTGAATTGCATGCCGTTGTCGGCCAGGAACGCCTTGATCTCCGGCAACGTCATCTGATGCTCCTGGACGTGAAAGATCAGGTCGCGGCATTCGTTGGTGGTGAAAAAATCGCTGAACGCGCTCGCCGACTTCAGCAGCGAGCCGTCCTCGGCCGCCAAGATCTCTTCGCGACAGCGCCGGATTTCTTCCGGGATCGGCCGATAGCCGCGCTCGGCGATCAGCGCGCGCGCGGCGACGACGTTCTGCCGCGCCAATTTGCTGTAAAGGCCGACCTGCATCACGCCGCCCGGCCGCAATAGCGTCAGCAGCGCGCGCCAGCCCTGCCACGGATCGCCGAGATGGTGCAGCACGCCGGACACGTCGATGAAATCAAAGCTGCGGCCGAGCGCCGCCACCTTGGTGATGTCGGCCTGGGCGAATTCGATATTGTGAAAGCCGAGCGCGCCGGCCATGCGCTTGGCATAGCCGAGGCTGGCGAGGCTCAGATCGATGGCGAGGATGCGTGCGTCCGGCGCTTGTTGGGCGAAGGTGATGGCGGACAGCCCGGTGCCGCAGCCGGCAATCAGCACGTCGGGAATTTGCCCGGGCTGGCGGCCGCCGAGCAGCGTGTGCTGTTGCGGCAGCGCCGGCTTGATCCAGCGCGGGTAGGGGTTCTCCTCGTATTGTTGGCGGACCGAGCGCGATACCTCGCCATCGATCGCCGTCAGCGCGGGTATGGCCTTTGCCAGCCGGCGTTCTTCCGCCGGTTCTTGGATTTGCTGGACGAAGAGCGCGCGTAACGATGGCGGCCAAGAGCGCTGCAGCAGCGCCTGTGCGTCGGCGAGCGTGTGCAGCGGAAAATAAGCGCCGACTGCCAACGGCCACAGGGCTGCGCATTCCTGTCCCGACGCCAGCGCCTGTTCGAGCGATGCGCGCAGGCGCTGGGCTCGATCGGCTTCGCCGTCAGCCAGCGAATAAACGTAGTCGTTCTCATAACACTGCCGGGCGACGGAGCAGTAAAAGTTGAGCAAACCCTCGTCACATGCGCCGCCCGTCTCGGCGGCCGCAAGCATGGTGGAGCGTATATTGGCGAGAAGCCGCTCGAAACCGACGTCGGTGAGCGGGGCGCTTGCCAACA
>Ga0307476_10000347_pt1 | contig 38946 bp, 37 predicted proteins | sample atmos_gasesECM2C_2_FD_203314 | JGI IMG/M metagenome (GOLD analysis project Ga0307476, IMG submission 203314) | Hardwood forest soil microbial communities from Morgan-Monroe State Forest, Indiana, United States - atmos_gasesECM2C_05 | ecosystem: Environmental > Terrestrial > Soil > Temperate... | reverse complement strand
CGGAGATCTGGGATTGGGTCGCCAGGCGTCCCACGAGAAGGGGCACGGACTGGACGAGGATCTCGAGTAGGGTCGGTATGGCAGAGTTCAGGCGTGGGAGAAGCGCCTTCGGGCTTCGATCATCTCTCCCGCCTTGTCGGCGGACTCCTTGAGCGCGTTCTCGCTGCAACTTGACCGATATGCATCTGTACGTTCCCTGCTCACAGAGGGCAGCGGGCGTCAGCGTGTACCCACCGGCGTCATCCGTCTGCCCGGCGATTACCGTCTGGGAGACTTGACATGCGGCGGCCAAAATGGGAAATCGAAAAGCCTCCAAACAAAACCGTCCGGTGGCAAGGTAGCCTCGATGATCTCGCAGAGCGTTTCCTCCTGGGGAAACCTGGTCCGCTCGTCATCCACGGTGTACGGGCTGCGAAGCCGCTCCGATGCGTTTCCAGCCATCCCCGTCGGTTCCACAATCCTGCCCTACGGAAACGGCCGCAGTTATGGCGACAGCTGCCTCAACCCAGACGGCGCGCTGCTGCTCACGCGATCCATCGATCGGTTCATCGCCTTCGATCGTGATGCGGGCCTTATCACTTGCGAAGCCGGTGTCCTGCTGGCAGACATCTTGCAGTTGACGATCCCCACGGGTTGGTTTCTTGCGGTCGTCCCGGGCACATCCGCCGTTACGGTCGGGGGGGCTATCGCGAATGATGTGCACGGCAAGAATCATCACCGGGCGGGGACCTTTGGACGGCACGTCAGAGAGTTCGAGCTGCTCCGCTCAGATGGGCAACGGCTGACCTGTTCACCAGAGAGGAACGCGGACTGGTTTGGAGCGACCATCGGAGGTCTCGGCTTGACGGGACTCATCACCTGCGCGCAGTTGCAGTTGCGACGCATAGCGGGCGCGGAGATGGACCTGGAGGTCATCAGATTCGCCAATCTCGACGAATTCTTCCGGCTCAGTGAGGTCTCCGACCAGAACTTCGAGTACACGGTGGCGTGGATCGACTGCTTGTCTCGCGGAAGAAGTCTGGGACGGGGTCTGCTCCAGCGAGCCAATCATTCGGCGAGTCCCGTGGAGCACCCAAAGCGCCGTATGGGGCATCTGGCTGTGCCGTTTATGCCGCCGTTCTCTCTCGTCAACACAGCGACGCTGCGGCTCTTCAACTTCTTGTACTATCATCGCCCGCGTACCGAGCGGCGCCACCGCGAGCACTTTCAGAGTTTCTTCTTTCCGCTGGACAGCGTAGCTAACTGGAATCGGCTCTACGGCCCGCGTGGGTTCTATCAGTATCAGTGCGTCATACCAGGGCAGGCAGGGCCGGAGATGACCACGCAGCTCCTCGAGAAGATTGCCCGAAGCCGCCAGGGCTCCTTTCTTGCCGTGCTCAAGCAGTTCGGAAGCCTGACCTCACCCGGCATGCTGTCTTTTCCGCAGTGCGGCGTAACTCTGGCACTTGATTTTCCTAATACGGGAGCTCGCATCGAGCGCCTTTTCACGCAGCTGGATGAGATCGTTGCCGCAGCCGGAGGGCGGCTGTATCCGGCTAAGGATGCCCGTATGCCGGCCGAGCTCTTCCGCAATAGCTATCCGCGTTGGAGCGAATTCGAGCGCTACGTCGATCCGGCTTTCTCCTCGGGCTTCTGGCGACGGGTCGCCCAAGGCGAGGTCGTGGTACACAGCGGAGGACCCGCGACGGAGAGCGCGTGAGCCGAACACTCATCATTGGTGCCACGTCCGCGATTGCCGAGGCGACCGAACGTCTGCTCGCGGCCCGGGGCGATGCGCTCTACCTGGTCGGGCGTAACGAGACGATGCTCGCGGCGATCGCTGCGGACCTCGTTGTGCGCGGTTGCCCGCGCATCGCAACGGAGTCGCTGGATGCCAACGACCTGGCTGCCCATGAGGCCATGCTGGAGCGGGCCGAAGGCTTTCTCGGCGGTATCGACATCGCCCTGCTTGCCTACGGGACGCTTCCCGATCAAGGGCGGTGCGAGAGGTCGGTGGAATTGACGGTGCGCGAGCTGCACACGAACGCGATCTCAGTCGTTGCCCTGCTCACACGCCTCGCGAATCGCATGGAGCGGCGTGCCGGCATCATCGCGGTCATCTCATCCGTGGCTGGAGATCGTGGTCGCGGGAGCAACTATGTCTATGGGAGCGCCAAGGCACTGGTGACGGCTTTCCTTTCCGGCTTGCGACAACGATTGCGCGTATGCGGCGTTGCGGTGGTCACGATCAAACCCGGCTTCGTCGATACGCCGATGACGGCGGCCTTTCGTAAAGGAGTGCTATGGGCCAAGCCCGAGCGCATCGGGCGCGGCATCGTTCGCGCTCTCGAACGCAAACGCAGCACGGTTTATCTACCCTGGTTCTGGCGGCCAATCATGTTCGTCGTTCGGGCTCTGCCCGAGGGCGTCTTTATGCGCCTGCCGCTTTAGCCTAAGGGCTCTCAAAGCAATTGGGTTCGGCGTCTTCCAACCATATCTCGTACCATCCAGAATTCAGTCTCGGCGAATGCACAGGAAGGTCATCCGGCTTAAACGGCCGCCGCGGAGTCCTCGCTCGTCATGCCTCCCTACCTAATAGCCCCGCCCGAAAGTGAGGGCCTCGGGCGCGCCATCGCGCAGGCGGCGAATTGGGAGTGGGCGGCGATCGAGGAACGGCGCTTCGCCGGCGGGGAGTTCACCCTGCGTCCCCTGGTCGCGGTCGGGAATCGGGATGTGTGCGTTGTGCAAACGCTAGCGCCGACGGCGGAGGCTTCGATAGCGGATCGCTTGGTGCGTCTGCTGTTTCTGCTCGGCTCACTGCGCGATGCGGGAGCGCACTCGCGGATCGCTCTCATCCCTTATCTTGCCTATGCGCGCCAGGAACGACGCACCGAAAGCTGTGATCCGGTGCACACGCGCTATGTGGCCGAGCTGTTGGAGGCTGCTGGAGTGACGCATCTCATTGCACTGGATGTGCACGACCCTGGCGCGCTCGACAATTCGTTTCGCGTTCCAGTCGATCACCTCACGGCACGGCCGATCTTTGTCGATTGGCTCGCAGAGCAGCCTTTCAGCGACCCGCTTGCGGTCGCCTCACCGGACATCGGCGGGATCAAACGGGCGCAGTTGTTTCGCGAGCACCTCGAAATGCGGCTCGGCCGGGCCGTCGAGTTCCTGTTCATGGAAAAGCGTCGGGCCAAGGGGCAAGTCTCGGGGCAGCAGGTTGTGGGCCATGCCGCGGGCCGACACGTGCTCATGATCGATGACCTGTGCGCGACGGGCGAGACCGTTCTGAGGGCAGCGGGGTCATTTCACGAAGCGGGTGCGTTGCGAGTGACAGCCGTCATCACGCATGTTGCGAGTGCCGAGGGCCTGCGTGCCCTCTGTGCGAGCCGACATCTCAGCCAAGTTCTCGTGACCGACAGTGCGCTGACACCAGAGGCGGCAATCCAAGAGTCCGCGCGCGGCAAACTTTATGTCAGGCCGTGCGTTTCGTTGTTCGGTCCAAGCTTGGCTCAGATCGTAGCCCGATAGGCAGCCCTCCCCCTCCCTTGACCTTGGCCAGGGCTCTATTTGGTAGCCATTCGGGTAGAATTCGCCCCGATTCAGGTCCTAATGGATGAGACTGCGGATGACAATACGCGTGCGAGCAAAAACGTCAGCCTTTGCGATCGCCGCCAGTCTGATCATCATCAGCGCTCAGACCCCTGCAGCGCCGGCGAGCGAGGCTTGCCATAACGCCGAACTGCCTATTCCGAGGACCGCGCCGGGCTCGATCGGAGGCCAGGAGTTCGCACGCCGCCTCGGAGATCTGCAGGGGTCCGCTCGCGATGCCGAAGTCCGCCGGGCGTTACTCGCCGGCAATCTGCCCGAACACCTGCGGCATCTGGCGCCCGTCACCCTGGAAGGTCGCGGCCGAGACGGCGCCCCGCTGACACTGGTTTTCTGCGTCATGCCCGACTACCTCGCGGTAGGCTCTGATAGTGATTCATTGATCGTGCCCATGGGCCTGCCCACAGCGCTTGACGTCGCCGCCGAGTTTGATTCCGTGCTGCCTACCCCGCGCCTGGTCGATGCGATTTACGAAGCGGCGGACCTCAAGCTCGCCCCGCAACCGTTGCCAGCGAGCGATGAGATGCGAAGCACCGCATACCTCGTGAGACACGATACGCTGATCGCGGAACAGCGGGCCCTGCGCGCTGCGCCAGAGGACGCGCTCACCGCCGGACACAAGAAAGATCTTGTACTCTCCGATCGGCTCCTGGACTTACCGGGGCGCGTGGCGATCTACGGTTGGCATTGGGCCGCGCGTCACCCGATCCAGCCCTTGAGCACGGTGCACGGCGCTCAGTACGCCGACTACAGCCACGGCGTGCGGCTTGTGAGCCGGATCATCTATGTGAACGGGGTGGCGCGCGAATTTATTGACGCCTTGAGAGATCCCGCCGTGACTCTTCTGCTGGGCGGGGACGGCGCCCGCATCGGGCGCAAGCTTCAGGGCGATTTAGTGAGCGTGTTGCAGCAACGAAACCCCAAGTGATAATTGGCGTGGCTGTCGGACGCCAACACACGCGTACCGTGCCAGAATGGGGCGCGCCACCGGCACCAGTCCTCATGGGCACGATACGTGTCGAAGATGAACCAACTGCCCTTCATTTCCGTATAGCCAAGCGTCTTGCTGCCGCGGCTTGACATCTGATCCGGTGCTATTGGCAGGTTCATATGCTCGGCCGCATTGCCGTTGAGGTCGTATACACTCAGCGGGCTGTGACACGCCGGAAATGATCCCGCAGGGTAGGTGTTGGATCCGCACTGGGTCCAGCTTCCGCCGTTACAATCCGCGCTCTTCGTGCTGCCGGTCGCACAAATGCCTGGCTGGTAGATGGGTCCATAGCTCCAACGCTGCGACGGCGCATAGTGACGATTGTGAGCCAGTCGCATGCTCCGTATCGCGACCTCAGGAGCGACGCCTTTTGCCAGCTCAAAGGGGTAATCGGGCGCTTCCAGGCGCCCATCGCATGCGCCTTCCCATTCGTGCGCATCGCACAGCCGCTTGCCCTCGGCCTCACAGAGCTCAGCCGCTTCCTTGGCCTTCACCCATACCACCGGGTATTCACAGGGAATATCCGGGAACTCAAATTGATCAATGCAGGCCCTGCTGCTCTCGGGACTCTCGTGTGACGGATCGTAGAGCGGTGCCATGAATTTCGCACCGCAGATGCGCTCGAGAGTTGGGTTGCCATACATGGCAGCGCTTTCCTGCACTCGCGTGCGACATTGTTCCGGCGTCATCGGATGACGCGTGATTGCAGGGTTGCCTTGGCCGATGATTCGAGACCCAGCGAAGATAGAGCGGATCTTGCTCATCTGCGCATCAGTCAGTCCATGCACTTGCTGGAGCTCAAGGAACAGCCTTTGATTCTGCTCGGCGAGCGTGCTCTGCCCGTACGCTAGAGCGCACCACTGCAGGCCGAGAAGCATGAGGACCTCCATGGTCCATCGCGCAGTCATGGTGAGCCCCTGCGGGTCAGGTAAAAGAAGTCCCGATCGTCCGGGAAGCTGAGAAAACGGGGCGCGAGCTCGCCCCGCGACTGCCGATCGAGGACCGCCATGCCCTCGATAAGATGTTCGACCACCCGCTCTTTCTGGCGCATTACATAGAGCGCGAAATAGGTGTGTTCCAGCGCGTTCATGTCGAGCTGCATGCCGTAGCGACATCCATATGCCTGAAAGACGCGTGCCAGCGCCGAAGGCGTGGCGTCGGAAAAGTACCCGTATATCAGAAAGCGGTGTCCGTGAGCTTCCTGCAGACAGAGCCCCGCCCGAACGGTGCGCAAGTCCTCATTCGCCGAGCCGGACCAATTCCCTTCGCCCCAGCGATTCACCCAGGCGCCGGGGCTACTTTTTTGTTGGGACGCGTCGTACTCGATGAGCGGCACACCGTTCTGGCGAGCGTCGCGAATCCCCGAGACAAGGGCGCCATCATGCGACGCCCAGGTTTGCAACTGCCCCTCGCCCGTTGGGGTTGTCCAAATCGTGGCTAGCCCCGGCTGGAGCGTGCTGAAAATGACACCCTCCTCGACAAACCCGTAGTGACTACCGTGATTGCGCTCGGCGAAGGGTCCGTAACGAAACGCACCATGCTCGCGCTTAAAGCCGCCCGCAAAAGTGGCCACGGTGCGCGAGGCCAGTGCGGGACTGACCATGCCCGTGCGCGCGAGCGGCGCGCCCGTATCGATGCCATCTGGACCGGCCACGCGCGGATCCTGCGCCGCGGGCGGCGGCCGCGGCGACCATCCGAGTCTCGGATGCTCCGTCCCGAGTTCATAGCGCAGATCGAAGCGCTGAAGCTCGAAGGCGACGAGATACACGAGCGCTGCTGACTCCACCGGACCCAAGTCACTGACGCTCGGACTGTGGTCACGCAAGATCGTCGGCGCGATTGCGCCCGGTGTGATGACGCTCACGAGCACGTCCGCCAGATCGCGGACGGCATACCATTCGCCCTCCACCATCGACTGGGTCTGCGCGTCGATATCGATGCCGAGATCTGGAGGCGTGAGGGTAAGGAATCCTCGCGCGACATCGCGGACAGCCGGCGCAGGCGCCTCGTCTCGGGCCATCACTGAGTGGCTGTCGCTCTGCGGCGCTGCTTGCTCGAGAAATTTATCCCGATAGACTTCTTTCTTGACCAGCGTGACAAACTTCTCTCCCCCCCAAACATGCTGCCGAAGGAAATCGGTCACCTCCTCAAGTTTAGTCGCTCGGCCCACGACCGGGTTTCGCAGATATAACCGTCCGTCACACAGCGGCGCATAGGGCAGCCCAGACTTGCGCGCGTCCTCCAATAGACCGGGCGTACTATGGGCCCCGAACCTAAGTTGACAGGGGTTCGATGGACCGCCGATTTCGAGGCGCAGTGACCCGTCAGGATTCGCTGACAAGGCGAGCGACTTCTGCGAATCGGAATTTTCCAGATGGAAGCTCTGGTGCTCAGCGCGCGCCGGCCAGTCAAGCGTGAGCACGAACCAACTGTTGATGTGCGGATTCAAATTTGTCAGGCTCGCCGAGCCGACCTCGTCCGGCGCGCGCCGAAGCTCGACGTGCGCCACGGTTCGATCCGGCTGCAGGTCCACGATCGTGATGGGTGCATCGCCTGCGGCCGCCGCGCAGATTGACGAACCTGCCACCAGCACTGCTGCGAGCGATAGCACCCGTCGCTTGAAGTCCGCTATTCGGCAGACGCCTACACGGCGAGCCACGCGCAGATTCCCATCAGCCCGACTAAGACCCGGCTAAGAGGGTCGCGGATCGCGAACACGACCGGGTCATCCGTGAGCTTCCCACGGTTTGCCACGAGCCAGAGATGACTGATCCAGTATGCGAGCAGAATCCCGGTTAGGCTGATAAAGAGCGGGCGGCCATAGAGAAGGCGCGCGGGGTGCTCGGTCGTCAGGTACATGGCGAGCACCCAGACCGCGAGGTATCCGCTCCCGACCCCAAACATTGCCACCAACGGCAGATCGACCCCCAGGTACCCCCGCGCGTGCGCGCAGGGACCGCCGCGCTCGCGGGTTTGCGCCAACTCTGCGTATCGTTTTACCAGAGCAAGGCTGTAGAACAAGCACACGCAAAAGGCGATGAGCCACGCCGAAGGACGGATCGCCACTGCCACCCCGCCGGCTGCCACGCGTGCTGCATACCCTGCGCCGAGCACGATCGCATCCAGGATCGCCACGTGCTTTAAGCGCCAGGAATAGGCCAACATCAGCGCGAGATACGCGCCGAGCACGCCGCAAAAGGCTGCGCCGAGCGTCGCGGCGGCGAGGGCGGCACCCGTCCACGCCAGCACCATCAAGATCACGCCTGCACCGCGCGAAAGAGTTCCCGCCGCTAATGGACGCTTGGATTTGGCGGAGTGTGCGCGATCGGCTGCGAGATCCAGCAGATCATTCAACACATACTGCCCCGAGGCGCATAGACTAAAGGCCACGAAAGCCACCGCAACGCGTGCCAGGGAGGGCACGTCCTGGAGCTGGTGGGCTGCCGCAAGTGGAACGATGACGAGGACGTTCTTAAGCCAATGGTGGGGGCGCAGCTCAGCGACCCACGGCGGTATCAGAGATTTGCCCAGGCTAGAGGAAGGTGCAAGTAGCTCCGACACCGGCGACATCCCCATCAAGAGAAAGCAACCCAAGGATACAGAGTCAGCTTGAACCGATCACCTTCGGTACCGGCATCTGCGCACCCCACTCGAGAATGAAATCAATGAACGCCCGGATCTTGAGCGGCAGATGCTTGCGGCTTACATACACAAGGTACAAGGACAAGGGCGCCGGCCACTGGAGCGGATACTCCGTGAGAAGTGGCACTAACTCGTCCTTGAAGACTGGATCGACGAAAAACTCGTCCGGCAGCGTCCCGAGACCGATGCCTGCGGCGATCGCATTGGCGGCGCCAGCCAACGCCCGGTAACGCAGCACAACCCGCAAGGGCACCTCAATCTTTCCCTCGGGACCGGCAAACGTGAGCGAGTCGAGTGCGGCGACTCCAACGAAATCATGCCCGGCGACTTCCTGAGGGAAATTTGGAGCGCCGTGGCGCCTCAGATACTCGCGTGAAGCGCAGATGAATACCGCCATCTGGCGCACAGGACGGGCGATCAGTCCCGCCGGGAGCGAGTCTGCGAATGTCACGCGCATCGCTAGATCGTAGCCTTCCTCGACGAGATCGACCCTGCGATCCTCGAACGAGACGTCGACCATGATCTCGGGATAGCGGCGCCGAAACTCAGACAGCGCATCTGCCATGCGCTGCCCTGCGCACCAGCTCGGGCAGCTGATTCGCAGGGTCCCGCGCGCAACTGTACCAAGCGCGCCCAGCTCGAGCTCGGTCTGCTCGAGATCATCCAGGATGGTCTTGCAGCGCTCAAAGTACACCCGGCCAGGTTCGGTCACGCTGAGCGTGTGGCTGTTGCGATTCAGGAGTCGGACGCCGAGTCGCTTCTCAACCTGCATTACGTGTCGACTCACCATCGCGGGCGAGAGCTCAAGGTGCTCCGCTGCGGCGACGAAGCTGCCTGACTCGACGACTTGGCGGAACACCTTGATGCTGGTCAGCGTGTCCACCCGCGTAGTCTACGTAGCCGCCCGCTCCTGCCCAAGCCCTCCTCTCTCGGAGGGGAGGGTCTCGTTCTCCTCGGGGGCAGGGGCCGCGCCTCGCAACACCTGCAGTGCAAAAACCACCGCCAAACCGAGGACGGCGGGCAGCGCAATCAGCAGGGTCAGGGTGATGCGAAACAATACGCGCATGTAAGGCACTCCTTCCCGCGCTGGCGGTCGACTCTCCGCGGAAACCAACTGCCGGGTGGGTGATTCCGGAGTGACTTCATGGCGTTACGCTACGACTCCAACCTTGAAGGAACAACGCACGCCGCATGAACGCAGTGTTGCGTGTCAGGAAATCAGCCAGTCGGCGCGATGCTGGCCGCTGGCGTGCCGGGGCTGCTGTGACCTGCGGGTTTCGGTCTCGAGAGGTTGGGCCGACCTCCCGCGCGGGCTGGGCAGATCAGTGACTGCCGCGAAACGCGTGCTCAACCTTGGCAGATAGCGATTTCGCGGCGTCTCGTTAGCGTGTTCACTTCTCTCTTAAGGGTTCCGCGGAAGCAGCAGAGTACGGGACATGGATACGCGACGACCCACGCACTGACTGACCGACGAGGCGGTTCTGGTACAGGGACTTCTTCAGCTTCCAGCGCTTGTGCGACCACAGCCAGTCGGGAGGCGTGGCGCAGATCTGCGCTTCGACCAGGCGCGCGTACCGCTCGGTGAGGGCGCCGGGCGGCAGGGACTCGCGCGCGGCGGCGAGCGGTAGGAATTGCATCTCGTAATAACCCCGCGCCCGGCGGCGCATGGCGATGAAGAACACCGGAAAGCCCGTGATGCGCGCGATCTCCTCAGGACCCATGTAGAAGGCGGTGTCGCGGTTGAGGAAGCGCGTCCAATACCGGCGCTCGCTGGTGGTCGGCTCCTGGTCGGCGACCATGGCAATGGCGCGCACCACACCGTGGCGCTGGAGGATGTCGGGTAGCAGATCCTTCGCGGGCACCAGGCGGCTGCCGAAGCGGGTGCGGAGCTTTTTCATCTCGCCCTCCGCCCATTCGTTCGCCAGCGGCTTGTAGGCGGCGTCGAGCGGGTAGCCGAGCTCGAGCGACAACGCGAGCAGCATCCATTCCCAGTTGCACTGATGCGCCCCGATAAGCAGCACCGACTGGCCGCGCGCGAGCAGCCCCTGCGGCTCCTCGAGGTTCACGATGCGAACCCGGCGGCGGATCTCGGCCGGCGCGAACGCCGAGGCCTTGATCAGCTCGGCCGCTATCTGCGCCAAGCCGAGGTAGTAGCGGCGCCGCAACGAGCGCAGCTCATCATCGCTGAAGTCGGGGAAGGCCTGGGCGAGATTCGAGTGCACCAGCTGCTTGCGGTAGGGCGCCACGCGATAGGCGAGCCACGCCATGAGGCCCGCCAGCCGGTAGAGGACCGCGAGCGGGATGCGTGCCAGCACGCGCACCCACCACACGGCGGAGGCTCTGCCAGGCGCCACCGAGTTCGGCGACGTACGGGCGGACCGCGGGACGAAGGCGAGCGCCAGGAGGAACCAAGGCACGAACACGATCACTGGCCACAATGGCCTGAGTCCAACATGTGCGAGCATCGCCGTCCCTTTCTCCGTTCTTCGAAGCTATCGACTGACGCAGCGGAGGACGAGAGACGCTGGGTGCACGTTGCATCTCTCTGGAGGAAACGCCCGCTAGGCCGACAACGTCGACGCCGTCACCCACGCCGCCACGAAGGCTTCATGGGTGAGACGTGGTTAGTCCATCACGACCGGGGCGCCAGCGTCGGGAGAGGCTGGGCGCCTGAAGACAAACAGCAGCGGCAGCACGGCGAGCGTTGCCACCAGCAACAGCTGGTAATCGTCGAGGTAGGCGATGATCTGCGCCTGCTGCGTGACGACCCAGTCGAGCGCCGCGCGCCCGGAGGGCGTCTGTGGATTCCAGAGGCTGGCGATTGCCGGATCCTCGAACGCTCGATTGACCGCTGTGAGGTGCTGCGAGATCGTGGCATGGTTAATCTGGGTATTGCGGGTGATCAGCGCATTCACCACGGATATCCCAACGCTAGAGCCCATGTTGCGTGCCAGATTGAAGAGTCCCGCACCGTTCGTCCGATTCTCCGGGGACAGCGTCGACAGTGCGGCAGCGCTCACTGGCACGAAGAGAAAGCCCAGCCCGATTCCCTGGATCACGGTGACGCCCACGATCTCGGCAGCCGATACGTCGGGCGTCCAGCCGGTCATCGCGTAAAACGACCACGCGGTTAGTCCGAGTCCGATTGCAAGCAGCAGTCGCGTATCAAGGCGCCCGGTCAACCGCCCGACAACCAGCATCGAAGCCATGGTGCCGATCCCGCGCGGGCCCATGACGAGCCCGGCAGTCACGACCGGATAGTTCATGAGCTCCTGCAGGTAAGGTGGCTGCAGCGCCAGTGACGCGTAGTAGGTGAGTCCCAGAACCGCGATGAAGATCATGCCGGCGGCGAAGTTACGGTCGCGAAACAGCGCTGGCTGCACGAAGGGCCGTTCCGCAGTGAGTATGTGGACGAGAAAGAGGTAGAGCGCCGAACAGCAGACGATGGCCTCGATAATGATCTCCCCGGAGCTCAGCCAGTCCTTGATCTCGCCTCGGTCGAGCAGGATCTGCATGGCTGCGATCGCGACGCTCAGAGTGCCAAACCCCAGCCAGTCTAGCTTCTTGCCGCCTTCGGGCTTCGGATCGGGCAGGAAGGCAATCATGGCGATCAGATCGAGGACCCCGATCGGCAGGTTGATATAGAAGACGTAGCGCCAGCTGTAGTTCTCGGTGAGCCAGCCGCCGAGCACCGGACCGAGCACGGGGCCGACCATGACCCCGAAGCCGAATAGAGCCATCGCGAAGCCGTGACGCTCCTTCGGGTAGATCGTGAACAGCACGGACTGGGAAAGCGGCACGAGCGCCGCGCCGCAAGCGCCCTGCAGCATGCGGAACAGCACGATCTGCGTGAGCGACTGGGCCATTCCACAGAGCATCGAGGCGAGCGTGAATCCGGCGATGGACACGAGGAACACCCGCTTCAGGCCGAAGCGCGCGGTGAAGAAGCCAGTGGGCGGCGTCATGATCGCTGCGACCGCAATGTAGGACGTGAGGACCCAGGAGATCTGGTCCTGGCTCGCCGAGACGCTGCCCTGCATGTAAGGCAACGCGACGTTGGCGATGGTCGTGTCCAATGCCTGCATCAGCGTGGCGATGATCACGCAGGCGGTGATCGCTGCGCGGTTGCCGCCCTCGGAGGTGCCCGCGGAGGTCATGACGGCTCGGCTAGAAGAGCGCGGTCAGGAAGTGCGGCAGCCCGCGCGGATGTCCGGTGTCGACATACACCTGCGTGCTCATGCCGGCGCGCAGCGTCGGCAGGTCCTTATCGGTCGTATCGAGGCGTATGCGTATCCGCACCCGCTGCACGACCTTCACCCAGTTGCCACTCGTGTTCTGCGCCGGCAGAAGGGAGAATTCCTGCGCAGCCGCCGGACTTACGCTCTCCACCGTACCGTGCCACCGCAATCCCGGGTAAGTGTCCACCCCCACGCTGGCGGGCTGACCGGCTATCACGTGGGTGAGCTGAGTCTCCTTCGGCGTGGCGTCGATCCACACGTGCTGCGTATCGACCAGGTAGAACGCGGTGGTCGAGGCCGGTAGGTATTTGCCCGGTGCAATGGTCGAGACGTCGGTCACGACGCCGGCAAATGGCGCCCTCACCACAGTGTGGACGAGCTCGCGTTCGGCTTCGGCGACCTGTGCCTCCGCCTGGACGTATTGGGGAAGCTCGGTGGTTCGAGTGTTCACGTTGCCGCCGAGCCGTGCCAACTGCACGCGCGCCTCTTGGCGCAGCGCCTCGAGCTTGCTCTGGTCAGCCTGCAGCGTGAATTGCGCGTGATCGTATCCGGCGCGTGACTCGACGCCGCTCGTCAGCAACCGCGTAGCGCGCTCGTAGCGGGTCCGGTCGAGCGCGACCTGTGCCTGTTCGGCCTCGGCGTCCGTCAGCATTCGCCGGTAGTCCTGCTTCATCGACTCGAGGGTGAGCGCGACCTGCGCCTGGTTGGCCATCGCGCTTGCCAGTGCAATTTCGAATCGTAATGGGTCGAGCCGGTAGAGGACCTGTCCGGGAACGACTTCCTGGTTGTCCCGAACATCGACCTCGGCAACCGTCCCCGCCACGTCGGTGGAGACGCCGACCGTGCCCGCGTTTACATACGCATCGTCCGTGTACATCACCCGCCCGCCGGCGACATACCAGCCGCCGCCAGCCACCAGGACCAGTGGCAGCAACAGGAACAGACAGGTGCGCATCCATTGCCCCTGTGACGGTTCCTGCGTTGCAGCGCGTTGCGTGTCCGCCGCGGCGGACGCGTCCTCTGCCGAGTGCGGGAGCTCCCGCGCCGGCACGCGCAGGAACCGCTGCCCTTCGAGCCGTTCTGCTACCTCGAGCGAAGAGTCCCCGTCCTTATCCGCAAGCATAGCGCCTCCCGTTAGGTCGCGATCTCACAGCTTGTTGCTGCCGCCGAGCGCGAGAAAAAGCTGAGTGGTGTCGAGGTATTGCTGCTCCTCGGCGCGCAGGAAGCCGACTTGGGCATCGATGCGTCGTCGCTGCGAGTCGATCACCTGCAGAATGCCGCTGTTGCCAGCGGCATAGCTCTCGCGGGCGAGCTCAACGTTGCTGGTAGCGCTCGCCAACGCGTCCGACTGCGCGGCAACCAGCTGCCCATCGTGTGTCAGCGCATCCAGCACATCAGCCACTTGACCGAACGACTCGAGTACGACCTCCTGGTAGCGCGCCGCGCTCGCGCGCAGCTCGTCCACCGCGGCGCGGCGCTCGGCGCGCAACGTGCCGCCGTCGAACAGCGGCGCCGTGATTCCAGAAATCAGCGACCACGCGGCGTTCGAGTGCGCAAACAGCGTCTGCTCCGGCAACGACTGCCAGCCACCCGTTGCAGTCAGTGTGATCTGGGGATACAGATTCGCCGTGGCTATCCCGACAGCGGCGGTCGCCGCGTGCAGTTGCGCTTCCGCCGCAAGGATGTCCGGCCGGCGGTGCGCCAGCTCGGAAGGCAGGCTCACGGGCAGCTGCTTCGGGAGCGTCAAAGCGCTAAGGGAAAAGTCGGGCGGCATCCATTCCCCCGGGGCGTGGGCGGTGAGAACGGCGAGCGCGTGGCGCGCAACGGCGAGCTGTTGGCGCAACGGCGGAAGCAATACCTCGTCGGCGGCGAGTTGGCTCTCGGCAGTGAGCACGTCGACCCGGGAGACGGACCCGTTCGTGAACGCGGTTCGCACGAGGTCCAGATTGCTGCGGTCCTCAGCGAGGAGCTCCTCGACCGCCTGCATTTGCGCGTGCGCCGCGGCTACTTGCATCGCCTCGGCGACCACGCTGCCCGTGAGCGAGAGGTAGGTGGCGTCCGCCTCACTGCGCCGATACTGCGCGAGCGCCTCGCGCTGCTCCACCGAGCGTGTGATCCCTCCCAGGTAGTCGACCCGGTATTGGGCTGCCACGCCCGCGCTGACGTAGCTGTAGGTCGGCAGGTTGTTGACGAGCGGCCCGAGGAATTCTGTGCCGTACCTCTGCCGGCCGGCTCCGCCGTCGAGGCTCAACTGCGGATAGCGGCTGCCCGCCTCGGCCTTGACCAGCTCGCGGGCCTCAGCCACGGTCGCCTGCGCGGCGGCGAGCGTGTGATTGCGGCTGACGGCGTCGCGGACCACCGCGTCGAGGCCGGGAGACGCAAAGACAGTCCACCACTCGTCCACAGGGTTGACGCCGGGGATGAAGCGCTGCGCGTGGGCGCTCGCTGCCGACTCGGACGCCGCTGACGCCGCACCAGCCGCTGACGTCGAGGAGTCCTCCGCCACACGGTAGGCGGCGGACGGCGCGACCTCGGGTCGCTCGAAATCTGGCCCGACCGCACAGGCGGCGAGGCCGGCGGCCGCGACCGCGGCCGCGAGTAGGCGTGTCACGACGCTGCGGTGGCGGCTCACGCCGCCGTCTCGCGCAGACGCCGTGTGGCTCCCACATCGGGTCAGCCGCAAAGGAGCGCGGCTGTGGCGCTGGCCCGTATTCGCGCCGATATCCCTCTCCGGCCGCTGTAGCGTGCTCGCAAACATGGCGACGCACTGTACGTGCGTATTCCACAAGGAGGAACCGAGCCTTGGTTGACGCATTGTTGCGCGTAGGGAAACCAGACTCTCGGTCCGGATCGTGCTTCTGCCAGCTAGCGGCACGCGCTGCAGCGGGCTACAACTCAACTGATCCGGGGGCCGGCTTGCGCGGAACGGCGCGAAGCATCTCGCCCGTGTTCCAACACGAAACCCTCGGTGTCGAGTTGTCAAGATCGGGGTTGGCGGACTCCGCGGTGATTTTCTCCGCGGCCAGCCGTTCACAGGTCGGCACGTCAACAGCGATGCCCGACGCGTGGGCGACGATCGAGCCGTCGGCGTTGCTCAGCCACACGATCAGGACGGCGACTTTGAATAGTGGCATTGACAATGCTCCGCGGAGTGCTCGACGCACCCCATCTCATCCAAACGCCATCACGGCGATCATTACGGCAAAGGCACAGGCGATCCCGATGGCAACAGTCCAGAGCGGATTGTTGAAGTCGTCCGCGTCCATCGACTTCGCCCGAGACCCAGGCTCGAGATGAGGGTCCTGTGCGGCGGGTTTCATTGGATCAAGCCTCAGCCGCGATGCTGAACCCGCGGCCGCCGACCACCCTGCAGGGTCTGCTCGCCCGGGGCGAGTGTTGTGTCGTCCGGCCAGTCGTCCCCTAGCACGAGTGGGTGCGACGATCGCCTCGCCGAACCCAATACGAAAGAGGTGTCGCCGACCGCCTGCATCTCGATCGCGCCTGGTGAGTCCCCGAAGAGCGCCAGCTGCTCCCGATGGACGCGCTCTCCCGCCTGCAACGTCAGGCCTCCACGATCGACCGCGAGCCAGGTCACGTTGTGTCCCTCGGGCGCCGTGTAGCGCCAGTGATGCCCCTGCTTCAGCCGTACATGGAAGTAGTTGACGTCCGGCGGTGCATTGGCAAGGCGGCTGCGCGCATGACCGAATTGTCCGAGGACAACACGGACCGCTCCTTCCTCCTGCACTTCGTGTGCCGCGACGCGCTGGCTTTCGGCAGCAGCATTCCGCTGCGATAGAGGCAGCCCCAGCCAGAGCTGAAAGGCGCGCAGCCGTGTACCGCCGACTCCGCCGCTGTCATGCCATCCCGTCTCATCCCTCGTAATCCAGTGGTATCCGCCGGCGGTGAGCATCCCGCTGGTGCCAGATGGGTCCTCAAATGTGAGTGCTCCACTCAGTACCAGCGTCAGCCTCGCGATGCCGAAAGGCGGCGGCGCGGTAAGAAGCATCTGCGACCCCGACGCGGGCTCTGAGTAACCAAGGAACACGAACGGTTGAGAGAGCTCAGCAATGTCCCATGGAGTAATGAATCGCGTGATCGAGCCGTTCCGGCGACCGCGGCGTAGCAACGCGACGTGACGCACCCCAAGCGGAGGTGCAACGGGCGAGCGCCGAGCGGCTCCGGAAGCGGTCAGGAAACTGATACCGAACATAGCGGCCCACCTTCTAAACTGGACCAACATCCTATGAGGCAAGCTACGGTTCGGGCGCTGGCAGAACAATCGCTGGGCGGTAGATGCAGTATTGCATCAGCCTCGCGTGCGATCTTGGTGCGGCATCAAGCTGCGATGGAGTAACGCGCCAACTACCGTCCCCACGTCACCAGTAGACAGCTGGAGAGCTGTGCGGCTTCCCCGCGCGGGGGTTTCCTCCCGTGCAATGCTCCATAGCTCGTGGGTCGATTGTTCGCGGGATGTCCAGACCCTAGCTTCAGTGCGATGAAGTCTCACACACATTGTTCTGTCGAAAGGAGAATCAGCATGCGTACATCAATAGTGTCTGCGGTGGCGAGCGCGCTCTTGTTCAGCGGCGTACTTGTCCACGCGCAACAGGCGCCCGATCCAGCGACGCCCGAGGAGTCAGCCGACGCTGTGAGCGGAACTGAGGCAGACGGCACCCTGAATCTCGCCGGCGGAGCCGTCGCCGCAGGCATCGGCTATTCCTGGGGCCACGGCAATTTGAATTACGGCGGCCAGTCCCATCGATTCAAGATCTCCGGCGTCTCGATCGTCGATGTCGGAGCGGCAAACATCTCCGCTTCCGGGCGCGTCTATAACCTGCACAATCTGGCCGACTTCAATGGCAACTACGTCGCGATGACGGCCGGAATGGCGGTTGCCGGTGGCGGCTCGGCCACGTATTTGAAGAATGAGCACGGCGTGGTTATCAAACTGCACTCTACGGACGTCGGCCTGCGATTCGCCCTCTCGGCTGATGGTGTCAAGGTGAAGCTGGCGGGTTGATCGGCCTTGCAACCGCCGGCGGGTCGGCGAACGGGCCCGCCGGCTGCCGCATGCTTGCTTGGATACAATCGGCCTCGGGCGTGTGCGCGCGCTCAGCGCAAAAAGTCGTGCACCACCTTTCCCAGCCCAAGCGTTAGATCCGCCACGGTGTGCACCGCCGCAACCACCTCCAGCACCGGCAACTCCGCGACCGGTGCCAAGGCATGGGGCATGAGCGACAGGGCGGCGGGGCCCGTCCAGGCGCCCTTCACCTCGATTCCCTCCAGGTGGTACTCGACGAGCTCGCAGATACGGGGACTGCCGTCGACGTGCGGGATGATCTTGAGCAGATAGTTGGGTGAAGAGAGGGCGGCCTGAACGCTCGCCGTATTCAGGGTACGGTGCTTGTAACCCATGGTCCCGGTGGCGACGCGGACGGAACCGTAGTCGAGGGTACCGATCAGCGTGTCGGTTTCCGCTCGCAACGTCGGACTCCCAAGCTTCTTGGGGAAGCCCCACAGCTCGCGGCCACCGGCAATGGGCGGGTGGTCATTGAGGAACATGCACAACGTGTAATTGCCCTTCCGTCCGCGGAATGCCGCCGGAATGACCTGTCCGCTTTCGGTGTAGTCGCCGAAACCGGTGGAATCCGGCATGCGAATGAACTCGTATTTCACCAAAGGCGCTTCGATCTCCAGCGGCTCCGGCACCAGGGCGCGCAGCTTCTGCGGATCGGTCCGGTACGTAATGATGAAGTACTCGCGGTTGACGAATCGATAAGGCCCCGGGGGATACGCGGGTTGGGTGAGGGGCATCGCAAAAGCCCGGTCCCGCACCTCGCGCTCCTTCATGGCAGAGAGCGCTCCGACTCAAAGTTTTTCGCGAGCAGCGCGTTTCGAGATTGAAATGCCGGTGAGATCCCGCTCGCCCTATCGACTCCGAATAGGCCGGTGTTGAGACGGACCGTAAGAGTCACGAAATCCTGTCCGTGGTTCGGAAGACGGATACCTGCATTGGACCAGTGCCGCACAGTCAACTCGCCCACGGCAATCTGTCCCGGTATCCGAAAGCGCAACCCGGCCTGTTCGGCGAAATCCCAGCGCGTGGCACTCAGTTGATCCGACTCCGTCTTTAGCGCCAGCCCAAACCCAACGAATCCCGTCACGGGCCCTTTCTCAAATACCTGCCACCTGCGCGATAGGGAGGCTCCCCAGTAGGGGTCAGCCATGAGGTGCCCATCGGGGTAGGCGTGATCGCGGAGGAACTGCGCACTCGCGACGCGGAAGACCCCGAGCTCGTAGCGATTCGCATCCCAATTCATCGTCGCCGCGAATACCAAGCCACCAGTCGGACCCCAAAAGTGATACGTGCCCCCGAGTCCGAGTTGCACCTCGCAGCTTTCGCAGAGCGACTGGGCTCTCGTGACCGCCGGAGCAGAGAGGGCGCCGATTGTAAGTACAAGCAGGACCCCGATCTTCGTCGGATGACCCCGGCGCGCCTTGGCGAGCAGAGCTCGGCCCATTCTCACGACGCCCTTGAGGAGTGTCGTGATCCTCTCTGAGCACACCACCAACAGCATCGCGCACATGAGTACAGCCTCCCGCATGTCGGCAATACTTCAGGAGGCCGGCGGGATGAACAACGCACGCGCTGTTTACGAACCTTTGCATTCCAGTAAATGCGGCGCCGCCGCGCGCTGCGACAAGCGCACCAGCAGCACCGGGATTCTCGGATCTCGACCGCACCAGCGGCACGATTTCACGGTGAGCGCATGCCGCACTTTCTCGCTTGGTGGTCGCGATCCTCTCTCATTGGAGAGGGCACGCGCTCTGCCGCACGAAGAAGCGACCGGGACTATGCGAGTGTTAGGCTTTTATCAGGTGTTCCAGCCCATTCACCGGCGCGAAACGCTGCATTTCGTTGCGGTGAATTGCTCTGTGTGCGAGGCGCTCATACCGTGAGGCCACCTAGTACGAGTCTCCACATCATGTCTTCGCAGACCTCAGCAAACAGAGTCGTGCACAAGACCCACAAGCAGCTGGCACGGCCTCCATTCGAGTGCATTGCGCTGCTTCTACAGGGCGGAGGCGCTCTGGGCGCCTATCAGGCGGGAGTCTACGAGGCACTCTCTGAAGCGCATCTGGCTCCTGATTGGGTCGCCGGCATCTCGATTGGCGCGGTGAACGCGGCCCTGATCGCCGGCAATCCTCCGCACGCGCGGGTCGAGAAGTTGCGCGAGTTCTGGAAGTCAGTCACGCCCAGCGATCCGTGGGATGGCCTTGCACAACTCGCGATGGCGCCAGCGGTGTTGCGAGGCGAATTCGCGCGCGGACTGCACAATCAGCTGAGCGCCGGAGCTGCCCTGGTCGCGGGCGTGGCGGGCTTCTTTGCACCGCGCCTCCCCAGTGCCTGGCTGCAGCCATCCGGCAGCATCGAGGCGACCAGCTACTACGACACCGCTCCGCTCAAAGCCACTCTCGGGCGCCTGGTCGACTTCGATCGTATCAATGCCGGCGAGACGCGCTTCAGCATCGGTGCGGTGAATGTGACGACCGGCAACTTCCTCTATTTCGACAACACAACTCACATCATCGGGCCTGAGCATGTGATGGCGAGCGGCGCGCTGCCACCGGGATTTCCACCGGTCGAGATCGAGGGCGAGTTCTACTGGGACGGTGGGCTCGTCTCGAACACGCCACTGCAGTGGGTGCTCGAGAGCGAGCCGCGTCGCGATACCCTCGCCTTCCAAGTGGATCTGTGGAGCGCGCGTGGCGCCTTGCCACGCACCATGCTCGAGGTGACGACCCGACAGAAGGAAATTCAATACTCGAGTCGCACCCGCAGTAACACCGACCGGTTCAAGTACACACAAAAGATCCGCAATGCCCTGGCGAACCTGCTGCAGAAACTTCCCGACGAGCTCAGAGACAGCCCGGAGCTCGCAGTGTTGAGGCCGCACACGCATCGAAAGGTGTACAACCTCGTCCACCTCATTTACCGAGCCAAGCAATACGAAGGCGACTCAAAGGACTACGAGTTCTCGCGACAGAGCATGGAAGAGCACTGGCGCGCCGGCTATCACGATACGATTCGCACCTTGCGCCATCGCGAGGTGCTGAGGAGACCCGACAACCTGGACGGCGTCTCGACCTTCGACCTCTCGCAGAATGGACGGGAATGATCGGGGACCCGCCAGGCAACGGTCCGCCCCTCATTCTGTCCGCATGCCTCGGCCGAGGCGCCACGGAGTCATATCGATGCATCTGCAAGACAAAGTCGCCGTCATCACCGGTGCCGCCAGCGGCATCGGCAGGGAAATTGCCCGATGCTTTGCTGCGGCGGGTGCAACGGTGGCGATCGCCGATCGCGACGCCGCCGCGGCCAATGCCGCAGCCGACGAGCTGCGCGCCGCCGGTAGACGCGCCCTGGGCATTGCCATGGATGTCACGAGTGAATCGGAAGTCGACTCGGGCATCGCCGCAGTCGTCGAGGCTTTCGGACGCATCGATGTGCTGGTGAGCAACGCTGGAATCCAGATCGTCGCGCCCCTCGAGCAGTTTTCCTTCGTGGACTGGAAACGTCTCCTCGCCATCCATCTGGACGGCGCTTTCCTTACGACGCGCGCGGCGTTACGCCACATGTACCGCCAGGGAGGCGGCAGTATCATCTACATGGGCTCCGTGCATTCGAAGGAAGCATCAGTGCTGAAGGCGCCCTACGTCACATCCAAGCACGGCCTGATTGGTCTCGCCAAGGTGGTTGCCAAAGAGGGCGCAAAGTACGGCGTGCGAGCCAATGTCATCTGTCCAGGTTTCGTGCGCACGCCACTCGTTGATAAGCAGATTCCGGAGCAGGCCCAGAAGCTCGGCATCTCCGAGGACGCAGTGATCCAACAGATCATGCTCAAGGACACCGTCGACGGCGAGTTCACCACTGCCCGAGACGTCGCCGAGGCCGCGCTGTTCTTCGCATCCTTCGAGTCGAAAGCGCTCACCGGCCAATCGCTGATCGTGAGCCACGGTTGGTTCATGCAATAGCGGCACGCAGATGTTCGGCACTTCATTGCGGACGGAGCAGACGAGCTCGCCTGACCCTTATTCCCTTGTGACGGCGAAATCGGGCCGGATTGCGTTGCTTACCAACGGCCGTAGACAGGGCCCGATCACGCGCTTCATCACTCCCTGGGACATCGGCGAGCTGACTCGCCCCTTTCTGTTGCTTAACTACGCTGAGGTGACACAGCGATCGCGGCCCCTCTTCAGCATTTACCCACCATCCGGCGCCATGACCCTGGCCATTGTGCTGGAGGGAGAGCTGTCATTCGAGGATGAGCGCGGGAGGCTGAGCGGAGTTGCCGCAGACGGAGCCGCATGGATGAAGGCGGGAAGCGTCGTATGGCATGAGGGCACTCCTCCGCTGCGAGACCCGCTGCGCCTGTTTCACCTGTGGATTGCGCGGCTCACGGAGCAGCATGGGTCCGTCGCGGTGAGCGAGTCTCTCGCCGCTGATGGTGTGGAGGAGGACGGCCCGGTGAGGGTGTTCCTGGGAGAGTTCGGCCGAGCGCGCAGTCGGCTCCAGCATGCGCCGGCAGATGTCAACTGCTTTCACGTACGCCTCAGGAATACACAGCAGTTCCGCTACGTCGTGCCCGAGGGGCACGACGTCACCGTGCTTACAGTCGATCGTGGTGGACTGCAGCTGCCTGCCGGCGAACGGATTCTGTGGGAGCAGAGCGCGCTCTTCGGGCCGAGCAGTAACTTGATCGAGGTACAGGCGGACGGCGAGACGTCATTCCTGCTGGCGTCCGCGAAAAGATTGGCCTAGTACGCCGTTGCTAAGGCAGAGTAGCGAGCAGCGGCCGAGGCGGTAGACTGCGCACGTGGATACGCTCACCAGCATAAAGGTGTTCCGACAGGTCGTCGAATCGGGCAGCTTCGTCGCGGCCGGCGGGCGTCTTCGCATCTCGACGGCGATGGTCAGCAGGCACGTGATGCACGTCGAACAGCGACTCGGGCTGCGGCTTCTCAATCGCAACAGCCGCACCTTGAGTCTTACCGAGGTCGGCAGGGTGTATTTCGAACGAAGCAAGACGATCCTGGACGATCTCGAGGACACGGAGATGGAACTCGGCTCGTTGAACAACACGCCTCGCGGGACGCTGCGCCTCAGCTGCCCGAGCTGGAGCACCGGACAAAGACTGGTGCAACACTTCGCGGAGTTCCGTCGCCGTTATCCGGAGGTCATAGTAGATGTCTCCTTCGATGACCGCACCGTGGATCTCGTGGAGGAAGGCTACGACGCCGCGCTCTGGCTGACGTCCTCGGACTCATTATCGCCGGGCCTCCTTGCCCAACCCGTGCGTCCCGTCTCCTACTTTCTGGCGGCTTCAGTTGGGTACCTCAAGCGGCATGGAGTCCCCAAGTCCCCTGAGGAGCTCACGCGCCATGCCTTCGTGGCGATCGGCGATCAGAAGTCGCTGCAGTTCATGGGCCCGAGTGGAAAGCTTGAAGTTCCCATGCGGGTTGTATTGCGATATCGATCGCCACTCGGCGTGGCAAATGCCGTCGCGAGCGGCATCGGACTTGCACCGCTGCCAGCCGTGCTGTTCGAGGATCCGGAGTACCGCAGCCGATTGACGCCCGTCTTGATGGAGTATCCGCTCAGTCAGCACATGTTGAGTGTTGTCTACGTCAATCGCAGGTACGTGCCCCTCAAGATCCGCGCCTTCCGCGATTTTATCGTGGAACGAATTTCTGCTGCCCCGGAGCCAAAGCCCCTCCCCCTCTCCATCACCCAGTGATCGCGGCAAAGCGCGGCCGCCCACACTCAGCCGCCGCATTCCTCATCAACAAAAAGGCTCCGCAGGGGCGAGATCGACGTTCACGGAAACGCAACGCTGCATGAATCGCCCGCGCGTTGTTCGCCGCGATCGTCGCGCCTACAGTAACCCGCGTGGACATCTCGTTGCCTGACCTTGCAACGTGTTGGCCATGAACGAACGCCCCCTCTACCCCCCCTGACGGCGTTCGCTCACTTCCCGGCCGGAAGGAATTCCTTCCGGCCGGCTCTTGAGTCGCAGGAGGCTGAGTGGCTCACGTGCTGGCAATGATCGCCGCCGCCGTCTCAACGGCCGCAATGCTGGTCGCAGTATCTCTGACGGCCTGGGTCGTGAGCCTCGCTTTCAGGGCAAATAGGACGGCGGACTCGCAGCGGCACACGAAAGACCTGTAGACGCTGGCTGCCGAGGACTTCCCGGCCGGTCGGCTGAGAACCCTGTCTCGTAGAGGCGCGCGCACGCGGCTGGTTGCACATGACGCGCCGAATAAACGCCGCTGGCAAAGCCCTGGTGTTTCCGCTTGCGCAACGCTCCGTGCAACGCCCGCGCATTGTTCGCACACGCCGACGTCCCTAGTCTGCCGTCCATGAAGCTGACTAACTCGCGTCGCGCCGGTACCGGTGCTGGTGACCTTCTTCCGGGGACGTATAGCGAAGGGAGCGTTGCCATGGTCGACAGCAAAGTGGAACAGATCATCGACAAATTGCAGAAACTCAGGGCGCTGCGTTTCGCTCGCGCCCGGGTCAGGCAGCTCGAGCGGGAGTTGAGGGTCGAGCGCGCGGGGGCTGAAGAACCCCCGTCCACTCCCGAATTCCTCAGGCGGCGGAGGTACCTGCAGGCCCGTTAGCGCGGGTCTACTGCGGATGGTGCGAGGTCATGACCAAGTCACACGCCGCGTGTCGTTGGTCGCAGCTCATCGTCGTCTGTATCCTGACGCTTGTAGCGGGCTGCGCATCACTCGGGCCTCAGCTTCCGCTGCCAATGACGGACGACACGGAGCCGGATGACGTCGCTTTGAGCGTGCGCACGCTCGGTAGCGACGGAGAGTTCGAGCTTCTGTCTTCAGCTGAAGTCGCGCGCCGACTGCAGGCCGCGTGTTGCGAGCGTCCGCTGCACATCCTCGCCCTCTCCAGCGGCGGTGCGAGTGGCGCCTTCGGTGCAGGAGCCCTAGTCGGCTGGACAAGCCTGGGGACCCGACCGGAGTTTACCGTGGTGACGGGCGTCAGCGCCGGGGCGTTGATCGCACCACTCGCGTTCCTCGGCCCCTCGTGGGACGAAAGAGTGACCGCGATCTACACTACGGGACTCACGGACGGCCTGTTCCAGTCCCGGGGGCTTGGCGCCCTGTTCGGCTCGAGCGTCTATAGTGCCGAGCCGCTGCGGCGCCTCATTGAGCAATACGCCGACGAACCCATGATCGAGGCCATCGCCCGTGAGGCAGCCAGAGGCCGCTTGCTGCTAGTGGCGACCACCGACTTTGCCACCGGCGACGCGGTCATCTGGGACCTTGGGTCAATCGCTCGTTACGGGGGCAAGGATGCCAAAGCTCTGTTCCAATCGGTGCTTCTGGCTTCGGCGAGCGTGCCCGGAATGCTGCCACCCGTGATCTTGAAGGTTCGCACTAAGGGCGGCGTTCGCGAGGAGACGCACGTGGATGGAGGCGTCACGCTGCCGTTTTTCATTGCGCCGGCGCCGACGGATCTGCCACAGGCGACAGCGGCGAGTTCCCAGCCGGCTGCGGTGCACGTCATCATCGATGGACCACTACGCCACATTCCGCGCCGCACCCATGCCAATGCCTTTTCCGTTTTCAATCGCAGTGTCTCCGCCGGACTCAGTCACATAACGCGCACCACGCTGGAAGCAACCCTGGCCGCAGTTCACCAACGCGGCATTTCGCTCGATTACGCCGCCATACCCGCTTCGTATCCGTTGAAGGGTGACTTCAACTTCGGTATGGATTCGCAGCGCTCGCTGTTTGAATTTGCTGCGACCTGCGCCGAAACGGAGCGCCTCTGGGTCCCGGTTCACCCGGCCGGCGCCGAGCGCGCGACCCAGCTGCCATCGCGCCCGGCAACCGCCCAGTGTCCCGCCGAGGATAAGTTCATCGAGCACCTCGCCGCGCTCACGGACTGATCAGACGCTTTCGCGGGCGCGGCCGATTGGCGCGTAGCCGCCAGCGGATCAGCCTCCCACCCTCGTTCCTCACCGGACGCACTTGCAACGCTGCATGTACGCAAGGGCAATTGTTCGCGTCGCTATGCGTTCCTACATTGGATGCATACGGGAACACCCCACGCGATCTGAAGCCTGAGCTATGTCGCCGCGAACGCAATGGAAAACACGTCTTACCTCTCGGCTGCCCGACGTCAAATGGTACGCCGCAGTTGCCTTGCTGCTTCCCGGCGGCAGTCTGGTGCCCTTCGCGATATGGGCCCTCAGGCATCGCGCCTGGCTTCTGGCTCAAGCGCGCCGGGCCCTGAGCTCCGTGCGGGGGATCGCCGTTGCGGCTCGACGCGCGCGTTGACTCCCACACCTTGGCGTTCACTGGAGTGCAACGCTGCATCTTCCCGGCTCGGATTGTGTCAGCGCGTGGTGCTCTCATACCTTACCGCGCGCCCTGAGAGCGACTGTCTTCACGCCGGTACGAGCCTTGGGGCAAGAGATCCGATGAGAGTTAGCCACCATTTTGGTAATCAGGAGGTTCAACATATGGTCTTTCCAGCGCAGAGCCGCTTCCTCGAGGCCCTGCTCCTCGGCGCACTCGGGGCGCTCGCGGGCGGCTGCGCGAAGCACGCGCCGACATCGCCACCGAAGCCGCCTGTCACAGTTGTGAAGCTCGAAGCCAAGCCCGTGTCGCTGACGACGGAGCTTCCTGGCCGCATATCGGCGTACCGAGTCGCCGAAGTCCGCCCGCAGGTGAACGGCGTTGTGCTCAAGCGCTTGTTTAAGGAGGGCGAACTCGTCGCCGCCGGGCAGCAGCTCTATCAGATAGACCCGGCGCCATACGAGGCAACAGTCGCCGCCGCGCGGGCGTCGTTAGCACATGCGCGCGCTTCCGCGGCCGCAGCGGGCCTCACCGCCGAACGCTACGCGGCGCTTGTCGAAGCGCACGCCGTGAGCCGGCAGGACTTCGACAATGCCGTGGCGACACTGCAGCAGGACCAGGCCGACATCGCTTCCGGCGAGGCTGCGGTGCGCTCAGCAGAGATAAACCTCGCCTACACGAAGGTCTACTCACCGATCAGCGGGCGCACCGGTCGCTCATCGGTGACCGAGGGCGCGCTCGTCACCGCAAACCAGGCGAGCAGCCTGGTAACGATCACGCAGCTCGATCCGGTGTACGTGGATCTCACGCAACCGAGCGCGACTCTGGTGCGGTTGAAGCGCGAGCTTGCAGCCGGACAGATCCGGCGGGTCGATGGCGATCAGGCACCCGCAAAGCTGCTGCTCGAGGACGGCAGCGCTTACGATTCGCCCGGGAAGCTCGAGTTTTCCGAGGTGACCGTCGATCAGGGCACGGGCTCGGTGACATTGCGCGCGATTTTCCCCAATCCTGAAAGTCTGCTGCTGCCAGGCATGTTCGTGCGCGCGACTATTGAGGAAGGTGTTCGCGAGGGCGCAATTCTCGCTCCACAGCAGGGCATAACCCACTCTCCCGATGGCAGTGCCACAGCGCTCATCGTGGGTGGGAACGATACCGTTGAGAAGCGCAGCATCGAGCTCAATGGCGCGTTCGGTGATCACTGGTTGGTCACACGCGGACTCGCCGCTGGCGATCGTCTCATCGTAGCCGGCGTCCAAGGAGTCAAGCCCGGTATGCAGGTTGCCGTGCAAGGAGCGACCGCGGCGGACAAAAGGATGGCCGACCGATCCGCGCTCGCGCTCGTCGCGCGCTAGTCGGCAATCCACCATCCGAGGGATTTCACTATGGCTCGTTTCTTCATCGATCGACCGATCTTCGCCTGGGTTCTCGCCATCCTGGTGATGATGGCGGGCGTGCTCGCGCTGCTGAAGCTGCCGGTCGCGCAGTTCCCGCCGCTCGCGCCACCCTCCGTGGCGATCACGGTCACCTACCCCGGCGCCTCCGCAGAGACCGTCGAGGGCACCGTCGTCCAGCCGATCGAGCAGCAGATGACCGGACTCGATGGGTTGCTCTACATGTCTTCCGAGAGCGACAAGGATGGCAGCATCACCATCACACTGAGCTTCGCACAGGGCACGAACTCCGACATCGCGCAGGTGCAGGTGCAGAACAAGCTGCAGCTCGCCCTCCCCCGTCTACCGCTGGCGGTTCAGCAGCAGGGCGTTGGGGTTGCCAAGTCAGCTAACAACTTTTTACTCGCGACCGCCTTCGTCTCCGCTGACCACAGCATGCAGGCTGCGGACATCGCCGACTTCATCGCCTCGCACGTCCAGGATGAGGTGAGCCGCGCACCTGGTGTCGGCAGCTTTCAGCTCTTCGGCGCGCAGTACGCAATGCGTATATGGCTCGACCCAGCGAAGCTCGACAATTACGGGCTGACTTCGGTCGACGTCGCGAATGCCATCAAGTCGCAGAACATCCAAGTCGCCTCCGGGGAGCTCGGGGGCGAACCGGCCGTCCGCGGACAGCAGCTCAACGCGACGATCGTCGGCCCGAGCTACCTCCAAACCCCCGAGCAGTTCGGTCAGATTCTGTTGCGCGTGGAGGGCAACGGCAGTCAGGTGCGACTGCGTGATGTGGCGCGCATTGGTTTCGGCGGCGAGAACTACCAGATGATCCCCAAGTGGAATGGCGATCCGACGGCAGCATTTGTGATCAAGTTGGCCAGCGGCGCCAATGCTCTCGATACCGTTGCCGGCGTCAAGGCGGTGATCGCAAGACTCGCGCCCACCTTCCCGGCCGGACTGAAGGTGGTATACCCGCTCGACACGACACCGTTCGTCAGGCACTCAGTGAAGGAGGTGATGCTGACACTCGCCGAGGCGATCGGGCTCGTCTTTCTCGTAATGCTGCTGTTCCTGCAGAACGTCCGTGCGACGCTCATCCCAACGATCGCCATCCCCGTGGTCCTGCTCGGCACGGCCGCGGTACTCGCGGCGTTCGGCTACTCCATCAACAGCCTGACGCTCTTTGGCATGGTGCTGGCCATCGGTCTCCTGGTCGATGACGCCATAGTCGTAGTAGAGAACGTTGAACGGGTGATGGCGGAAGAACATCTGCCCCCCAAGGAGGCGACGCGGCGCTCGATGGACCAGATCACCGGCGCCCTCGTCGGCATCGCGCTGGTTCTCTCGGCGGTGTTCGTGCCGATGGCCTTTTTTGGCGGCTCGGGCGGCGTGATCTATCGGCAGTTCTCCATCACGATTGTCTCCTCGATGATCCTGTCGGTCCTCGTAGCTCTCGTCTTCACGCCCGCCCTAACGGCTACGATCCTCAAGCCCAGCGAGCACGACCACGTGCGGCGGCGCGGCTTCTTCAGCTGGTTCAACACCGTGTTCACGCGCAGCCAGGCGCGTTACGGGAACCAGGTATCCGCCATTACGCGGCGGCCCGCACAGGCCATGCTGGTGCTCCTCATCGTGGCAGCAATCGCCGCGCTCGGTTATCTGCGCCTTCCCGGCGGCTACCTGCCCGACGAGGACCAGGGCTTCATGTTCGTGCAGGTCACCGCGCCGCCGGGCGCGACAGACGCGCACGTGCTCGGCGTGCTCGATGACATCAGCAATTACTTTCTCACGCAGGAGAAGCAGGCGGTCGAGGGGATCTTCGTTGTCAGTGGCTTTAGCTTCGGCGGCCACGGCCAGACCGCGGGCCTCGCATTCGTGCCACTCAAGCCGTGGGATGAGCGGCCGGGCAAGCGCAATCGCGTCCAGCAGATCGTGGCACGCTTCAACCAGCACTTTGCCGGCACGCAGGAAGCGATGGTTTTCGGTTTTCAACCGCCGGCCGCTCTCGAGCTCGGCAACGCCACCGGATTCGATTTCGAGCTAATCGACTCGGGCGGTCTCGGCCATCAGGCCCTCATGCAGGCGCGCGCTCAACTCCTCGGCCTGGCAGCGAAAGATCCCCTGCTCGCCCGCGTGCACCCCAACGGACTCGACGACGAGCCGCAATACCGGATCTCAATCGACTCGGAGAAAGCCAGCGCACTGGGACTCACCCTCTCTGAAATCAATGACACGATTCAAAGCGCGTGGGGATCCTCCTATGTCAACGACTTCATCGATCGTGGCCGCTTAAAACGCGTATACGTTCAAGGCGACGCCCCGGCCCGCATGCTGCCTCAGGATCTCGGCAGCTGGTACGTTCGAAACGGAAATGGACAGATGGTGCCCTTCTCCGCTTTTGCCAACGGAGTGTGGGCGCACGGCTCGCCGAAGCTTGAGCGTTTCAACGGCCTCAGTTCCGTCGAGATCATGGGCGCGCCCGCGCCCGGACGCAGCACCGGAGAGGCCATGACCGAGATGGAGCGGCTGGCTGCGAAGCTGCCCCGTGGCATCGGCTACGCCTGGACCGGGCTCTCGTACGAGGAGAAGCAGGCCGGCTCCAAGGCGCTTTTCCTCTACGGGCTTTCGCTCACGGTCGTGTTCCTGTGCCTCGCTGCGCTCTACGAGAGCTGGGCGATTCCCGCGGCTGTGCTGCTCGTCATCCCGCTCGGGATCGTCGGGGCGGTGGCCGCGACGATGTTCCGCGGTCTCGACAACGACATTTACTTCCAGGTGGGCATGCTCACCACGATGGGACTGTCGGTGAAGAATGCCATCCTCATCGTCGAGTTCGCCAAGCAGAATCACGAGCAGGGACGCAGCCTCATCGACGCGGCCACCGAGGCTGCACGACAGCGGCTGCGGCCGATCCTGATGACCTCCTTCGCCTTCCTCCTCGGTGTCACACCGCTCGCAATCGCCTCCGGTGCTGGATCCGGCGGTCAGAACGCCATCGGCACGGGAGTCGCTGGAGGAATGATCACTGCCACGGTACTTGCGATCTTCCTCGTTCCGGCATTCTTCGTCGGGGTGCTGCGTCTGGTCGAATCCAGGCAGCGGCGCGCGCAAGCGGCGCCCCACGTGCCGGCCGTGCAGGCCGCGGGAGAGTAAGCCCATGAAGCGCCGCCTCTTCATCTCTCTCGCCCTCCTGGCTCTCAGTGCGTGCTCCTTCATTCCCCACTATCACCGACCGCAGTCACCGGTACCGGATCGCTGGCCGGTGGACACTGCTCCGAGCGCCGCCACCCCCGCTCCCGGGTCCTCGGCCGATCAGATCGGGTGGCAGGATGTCTTTACCGATCCGCGCCTCCAACGACTTGTGGAGATCGCACTCGAGAACAATCGCAACCTGCGCATCGCCGTGCTGAACGTTGCCGCCTCCGAGGCGCAGTTCCGGGTGGAGCGCGGTAACCTGTTCCCTGCCATCTCAGCGACGGGTTCAGGGCTCGCCGAGAGACTGCCAGGGAGCAGTGGCCTACCCCTGGGCGGCGTCGGCTCGGGCGCGAGCACGCCGCAGCCGACTGGCGGTACGGCCAGCACCTTTCACTATTACAGCGCCGGCATCGGCTTCACCAATTACGAGCTCGATCTGTTCGGCCGCCAGCGCAGTCTGACGACCGAAGCGTTCGAGCAGTATCTCGCCCAGGCCGAGGCTCGACGCAGCACGCAGATCAGCCTCGTAGCGGAGGTGGCAACCGATTACTTTGCGGTGCTCGCCGACCAGGCGCTTCTCAAGCTCACCAAGGAGACACTTGAGAGCGAGACCGAATCCTACGAGCTCACCCGCGCGATGTACGACCGCGACACGACCACGCTCCTAAGCCTGCGTCAGGCAGAGAGCGCCCTCGATGCGGCACGCGCGAGCCTCGCGCAATATCAAAGGCAGCTCGAGCAGGACACGCATGCGCTCACGCTCGTGCTCGGACAGGGCATTCCGGCGGATCTGCCGCCGGCGATGGACATCAACACCGAAGGACTACTCGCGGCGATTCCGGGAGGGTTGCCTTCCGACCTGCTGACGCATCGGCCGGATATCCTGAGCGCGGAGCACAACCTGCGAGCCGCGAACGCCAACATCGGGGCAGCCCGTGCGGCTTTCCTCCCCAGCATCCAGCTGACCGCCTTCGGCGGCACGGCGAGCAACCGGCTCAATGGTCTTTTCCGCGGCGGCTCGGGGACCTGGAGCTTTGCTCCCAGCATCACTCTTCCAATCTTTGCCGGCGGGCAGAACGTCGCCAACCTCGACCTCGCGCACATCGAGAAGAACGTTACCATTGCGCAATACGAACTTGCCATCCAGACGGCCTTCCGCGAGGTGTCGGATGCGCTGAGCGCACGGGGAACCTACCTCGACCAACGCCAAGCACAGGAAGCCCTGGTGGCGGCCGATACGGAAGCCTACCGCCTTGCTGAGATGCGTTTTCGCTCCGGGGTCGACAGTTACCTGAGCACCCTCGATGCCCAGCGCTCGCTCTACGCCGCCGCGCAGGGGCTGGTCACCGTCCGTCAGGCGGAGCTTGCCAATCAGGTGACACTCTATAAGGCGCTCGGCGGCGGGTGGCAGCAACAGACCGTCTCCACTCAATAGGTCTCCACAGTACGGCGTACACTATGAGAGTGGACACGCTGACCAGCATCAAGGTGTTCCGGCAGGTGGTCGAGTCAGGCAGCTTCGTCGCCGCAGCGGAGCGCATGGACCTCTCTACCGCGATGGTCAGCAAGCACGTGGCCTCCGTGGAGAGGCGCCTCGGCGTCCGCCTCCTTAATCGCAGCAGCCGTGCGCTCAGCCTAACCGAGGCAGGCAGCGTGTACTTTGAGCGCTGCAAGGCCACTTTGGACGACCTGCAAGCCACGGAGCTGGAACTCGGCACCCTCGGCACTACCCCTCGCGGCACGCTGCGCATCACCTGTCCGACGTGGTTCGCCCGTCAGCTCCTGGCAGATACGCTCGCTGAGTTTCAGCAGCGCTACCCTGAGATCGTGGTCGATGCGTCATTCGAAGACCGGCGAGTGGATCTCGTGGAAGAAGGTTATGACCTTGCCCTGCGAGTGACGCATGAGAACACGCTGTTGCCAGGTCTGATCGCCAGGCCTGTGCGGCCCGTACGGTTCTTTGTCGCAGCCTCGCGGGACTATCTGAAGCGCAAGGGGGTGCCCAAATCCCCTGCGGATCTCGCCAGCCACGACTTTGTGGCGGTCGCCGACCTCGAGTCCATCCCGTTCACCGGCCCGAAAGGAAGAATTGAGGCTCCGTTCCGTGTCGTCCTTCGCTACCGCTCAACGATCGGCGTAGCGCACGCCGTGGCCGAGGGCGTCGGTCTGGGGCTGGTGCCCGACATCCTCTTGTCAGAGCCGATGTTCAAGGGCGTGCTGACGCCGGTTCTCACGAGCTATCCCCTGCGGGAGCCGACGCTGTACCTGGTGTACGTCAGCCGCCGTTACTTACCCCTCAAGATCCGCGCCTTCATCGACTTTCTGATGGAGCACAAATGCAAGTTTCCAGCGTTCAGCGTCGGCGAGGATCCTTGATTCGCGAACGCTGATCTACCGTTGCCTCGCCCCGCGACCGCCCGCAACAGGATCTTTCGCTCGTTCACGTGACCCTGCGCGTGACCGCCCGCAGCCGCCCATGGTGATGGCGTGAGCTGGGGCTCAAGCACTTACGCTATGGGGCGCTTTCTACTCATGCAACGGTGCATCAACGCGCGGCGCGTTCCTCGTGCCCGAGCGACGACGTACAGTCACTGACGTGAATGTACCCGCTCCGCCGGAGAGGCAGATGGACGCACCTGTAGATAGGGCGAATCTCGTCGCACAGATTGATGCTTTCGGCTTCGAACACCTGCGGATGCTCGAGCGTCCGCTCGTACCCTTGCACCGTGAGGATGTTCGCATCCGCGTGCACGCGGCCTCGTTGAACTACCACGACCTGCTGGTCGCACTCGGTCAGATCTCCAGTCGCATCAGCGAGATCCGTCTGCCGCTGGTTCCACTATCCGATTGTGCCGGTGAAGTGATCGAGGTTGGCCGCTCGGTCGATGGCGTTGGGATCGGCGATCGTGTCTGCTTGGCGCCGATGCCGGCTTGGACGGCGGGTCCCTTCAAGCCCGGATACATGCAATCGCTCCTTGGTGGCGCGATCGATGGAGTGCTAGCCACTCACGTGAGCGGTCATCAGCGGAGCTTCGTCAAGATTCCCGATACGCTCTCCTTCGAGGAGGGGGCCACACTTCCGACCGCCGCCTTGACGGCGTGGAATGCTCTGTTCGAGCTGGGAGACCTCAAGCCCGGAGAGACCGTGCTGATCCAGGGTTCCGGTGGCGTGAGCATTTTTGCGCTGCAGTTCGCGCTCGCCGCGGGTGCTCGGGTCTTCGCCATCACCGGAAGTACGGCGAAGGTTGCGAGCCTGCAGTCATTGGGCGCGGAGCACGTGATTCTTTACAAGAGTGAGGCCGAGTGGAGCCGCGCCATCCTCGAGCTCACTGGCGGCGCTGGCGTTGACCACGTTGTCGAAACGTGCGGCGCCGGAACGATTGATGAGTCGATCAAGGCCGCTGCCATTGGCGGCAATATCTGCCTAGTAGGACTGCTGACGGGCGCGGGAGGGCGCGTTGATATGTTGCCCCTGCTTGCCAAGACGTTGCACGTTCACGGCGTCGTCCGTGGATCGGTCGAGATGCTCGAGCGCATGATCGGTATGATCGAGCACCTCGGCATCCATCCGGTCATCGATCGGGAATTCGCGATGCGCGACCTTGGAGCGGCCCTTGAGTATCTGAGCGCCGCACGCCATGTCGGCAAAGTCGTCGTCAGGGTTTAGATGGACACGCCGGTGTTTCCCGGATTCAGGTTCGGCGAAGCGGCTCGGCTCTATGCGCGGCGCTTCGAGGAGCGCTCGCGGAACCTGGCTTTGGACTTCGTGCAGTGCAGAGCCCTGCTCGTGCTCGCGGAGAACGAAGGGGTGACCCAGCAACGTCTCTCGGAGCTGGCGGCCATCGCTCCACCGTGGCTCGGTCGTACACTCGACCGGCTGGAAGCGATGGGACTTGCTCGTCGCCGTCCTCGGCCCGCTGATCGCCGGATGTGGTCTCTTGCAATCACCGAGGACGCAAGGGCTATCGTGCAGTTGCTCCGGTACATCGTGAGCGAATCACTCTCTGAGGCGCTGCGGGGACTGCCCGCGGACGAAGTTGCAATCCTGGCCAATGCGCTGGAGCGCGTGATCGCAAACCTCTCAGCAGCCCGCGTTGGTCCGCAAAGAGTGGTCGCGCACCGCTCGAAGCGGCGGCGCAGAAGGTCAAGCCCTGCGCGATCTCCCACGCCAGAGGCAAAACGGCTTAACGGAGGGTCACGAGCTTGACCAGTCGAGGAGACGTCTCAGAACTCTCGAAGCTGCCGGTTGTGCACCGAGCGCTGACATCTTTGCTCGTATTCGTCTTGTCGTTCGCAGCGTATCCGCAGTGTGTCGAGGCTCAAGATCAGCCAGCTCCTTCCGAGGCCCGGCCCGCACCGCAGTACACGCAGCAAACTCCCGAAGAATTACAGAGATTGGTGGCCCCCATCGCCCTCTATCCAGATTCACTCGTCGCGCAAATACTAGGCGCCTCAACGTTCCCCGAACAGGTTGTCGACGCCGACCGGTGGGTGCAATCGCACCCCGATGTGAGGGACGCGGGTTTGGCCCAAGCCGTGGACCAGCTGCCTTGGGACCCGAGCGTCAAGGCGCTCGTCGCGTTCCCGTCAGTGCTCGGCAACATGGACAAGAACCTGTCGTGGACCTCCTCGCTCGGTGACGCCTATTACAACCAGGAACAGGATGTGATAGATGCCGTTCAAGTGATGCGTCGCCGCGCGCAGGAAGCCGGCCATCTGAACTCGACGCCGCAGCAAACTGTAATCACCCAGAGCTCCGAGATCGTGATCGAGCCGGTCAGCCCCGAAATCGTCTACGTGCCTGCGTACGATCCGTGGATTGTGTACGGAGAGCCGGTAGCGGCGTGGGGCGGTTGGTATCCCTATCCGGGGATTTGGGCCGACGGCCCGATCGTCGCTTTCGGAGTTGGCTTTGGCGTCGGATATTTTGGCGACTACGGATGGGGCTGGCACCACTGGGGTTGCGATTGGCATCATCACTATGCGGTTCACGACCACGGGCGGTATTACTCGACAAGCAGGACGTTTTATAACCGCGACAGATTCTATCGAGGCGAAGCCGCGCGTGGCATGTACAACCGTCCGGAAAGGGCACCGGAGCCTTTCGCCGGCAGCCACGGAGCTGCTCGCGGCTATGGCGAGCCTCGTGGTCGGAGCGAGGCTCACTTCGGTGCCTTCGACGCCAACCGCGGGACGGCCCGCCGCGACGCGGAACCCCGCGGCCAGAGCGACGCTCGTTTCAGCGCTGTCAGCGGCGAAAGCCTTGCTAACCACGGAAATTTCGAAGCACGCGCCGAGAGCGGCGTGCGCTCAGGCGCCTTCAGTGGATACGGGTCGGGCGGAGACGAGCGAAGCTTTTCGTCGCGCGGGAGCGCCAGCTTCGGCCGCGGGGGCGGCGCTCACGGTGCCGGACGCCATTGAGCGCATTGAACCTTGAATCGGTCGCCATTCATCTCTCACATTCGGAACGGGACTAGGTGATGCGACAAATGAAGTTGAAGCGCCGGACCGGCGAATTGTCAGGTCTTCTGGTTGCCGCCGCCTTCGCGACGCTGCTGTTCGCATGCTTTGCCGTCGCTTCCGCGGCTCAACAAAAAGGGCCGGAACCGTTTTCGTCGCCGGAACAGGCGAGCATGGCGTTTGCCGCGGCCGCGCAGCGCAACGACGAAAAGGCGCTACTCGAGATTCTAGGACCGGGCGCCAGGCAGATCGTGTCTTCAGGTGACCCAACCGCGGACGCTCAAGGCCGAGCAAACTTTGCACGCAAGTACGAAGAGATGCATCGCTTTCTCAAGGAACCCGATGGCTCCGTCACCCTGTACATCGGCGCGGAAAACTGGCCCGTACCCATGCCGCTCGTTATGAAGGGGAATTCGTGGTTTTTCGACGCCGAAGCGGGTAAGAGAGAGATCTTGTTCCGACGAATCGGTCGCAACGAGTACTCGGCTATCCGTATCTGCCAGGAGCTGGTGGCTGCGCAGAAGGAATACTACGCGATGCAGCACAATGAGTATGCCAAGCAGATCTACAGTGATGAGGGCCAGCACAACGGCCTTTATTGGAAAGTGTCGGGCGACGAGCCACAGAGCCCGATCGGGCCGTTGGTTGCTTCTGCCGTTGCTGAGGGCTATGTGAAAAGCAAGGGATTGCCACCGACTCCCTATCACGGCTATTTCTTCCGTGCCCTCACGCGTCAGGGGAAGGACGCTCCCGGCGGCGCAAGGAACTACACCGTCAACGGCAGACGGACCGAGGGCTTCGCGTTCGTGGCCTACCCCGCGGAATATCGCTCGTCTGGCGTGATGACGTTTGTCGTGAATCAGGACGGTGTTGTCTATCAGAAGGAGCTGGGCAAGAAGACTGGAACGCTTGGAAAGTCCATGCAGGAATACGACCCGGATTCCAGTTGGAGCAAGGCGGAAGATGAGGCGGCTCAGCTGCCAGTGAGCGGAAACCCCAACAATTTTCACTAGCCCTCAGCAGGCGCGCCTCAGCCTCCACAGACGACAGGTTGCGGGTCAAAAGCGGCCTTGGGACCGTGACCGCTGCTCGCGGACGGCAGTGACCACTTCGTGGGATAGCAACCACTTAACGTTCCGCGCTCACAGAGGCGGAGGTCAGCGTACGGCCGGCTTAGCGTCGCCCGCCTCCATCGCATTGAGGTAAGCTCTCGCGAATCGATGCAGGAGATCGCAAGTCATGACGCAGACATCCAACACCAGTTCTGCTGCATCGAGTGCCAGTCGCTGCACATGGTCAGGGCGCCTCGGGATCGAGGAAGACGTAGAGCGCGTGAATGCGGCCGTCTTTGAAGTGCGCGATGTCCATACCAGTGACGGCCGGTGGTCCATTCGGGGGACCCGCCTTCCACAGCAGTCGGCCAACACCGTGATGACCGACGGCGGCCCCGACCGCCGCGAAGGCGAACGTGGGCGGCAGCTTGGAGAGCAGCTCGCTCACGGCATCGCAGATCGCGGCCTGCCCCACCACGACTGCCTCGGGCTCGGTGAGCACCGCGTCCGCGGTATAGAGCTCGCGGATCGCCGCGAGTCGGCGCGGTGGATCTCGCTCACTGAACACCCGAGCGGCATTGGCTTGCATCAGCATGTTGTAGTCAATGGATTCCATCGCCTCTCTCTCACTGCCGAAATGACCTGTCAACCTGACCGCCAACCACCGCCCAGACTCTGATATAGCGTCACCAAGGCACTCAGGCGATCAACACGGGCTCGCACTAGGGCCAGCTGAGCGATCAACAACCCGCGTTGCGCGTCGAGCTGATCAAGATACGGCGAATAGCCGGGTTATTTCCGCCCCGTGTTGAGTAGCTGCTGCTCCCACGCGAACGCGACACCCGAGGCGCCGCCGTGAGCAACGGTGATCTCGGCGATGGCCGGGACCGTCGCTTCGCGTGCCCAGTCGCGCTGCCACTCGCTCATGACCCCGACCCAGGTAACCGGCACGGCCCCGGCCTGCACCATCCGAAGAACCGCCATATCGTGCGCCTCTCGAGATACGCCGCCGGATGCGTCGGTAACGAAAAAGACATCGTAGCCGTCGGCCAGGCTCTGGATTACCGGATACGCGAGGCAGATTTCTGTCCACAGCGCTGCAATGACGAGCTGCCTGCGGCCGGTCTTCTTCACCGCCTCGACAACGCGCTGGTCTTCCCATGAATTGAGGAACGTCCGATTGATTGGCTTCTGCGTGGGAAAGACATCCTGGATACCCTTTAGAAGGTACCCACCGCGATCCTGGGTGACGGTGGTCAGTATGGTAGGGACCTGGAAGGCCTTCGCCGCCTTCGCGAGTCCAACCACGTTGTTGACGATCAGCGTCGGATCGTGGCTGTGCAGATTGGCGAATTGGAACGGCTGGTGATCGATGAGTAGCAGCACACTGCGCTCCGGCGTGAGCAGTGCGTCGAGTCCGGTCTTGGTGGTCATTCGTTTTCTCCTCTTTCAGTTAGTTCTCGATACGCCAGCTGAGCAAAAACTTCTCAGCGACTTTGCCCTACCCCCGTTGCGCGAATGCTCGCCCGCTCCGCCGGTAAACATGAGTGCCGCCGACGCGGATGCTAGAACACGAGTGCCACGACCAGATGCAGGACGGCCACGGCGACGGCAAAAGTCACCAGGCTTGCTAGGTAGAGGGCGATGAAACCTCCCCAACGGTTGGCCCAAAAGGCCCTCACGAGCTCCACGACTGCGCCTTGCCCTTGAAGACCCGGTAACTCAGGATCGTGTAACCGAGTATCACCGGGATTACGACACAGGCTCCGGTGACGATGAAGCGCTGACTGATACTCTCGGAGGAGGCATCGGATAGCGAGATCCGGAAGGGCACGACTGTTGGATAGACGTTGACGGTGAGCCCCACGAGGAGCACCAGCATCGCAAGCGATGCGTAGACAAACGGCCATGCGTCTCCGCTTCGACCGATGCGCGCGACAGCAGTGCAAAGCAGGCCAAAGAAGAGGACGCCCAGCAACACGAGCCAGGATCCGAGCCTCGCCCAGACCTCG
>Ga0307476_10000346_pt1 | contig 38968 bp, 29 predicted proteins | sample atmos_gasesECM2C_2_FD_203314 | JGI IMG/M metagenome (GOLD analysis project Ga0307476, IMG submission 203314) | Hardwood forest soil microbial communities from Morgan-Monroe State Forest, Indiana, United States - atmos_gasesECM2C_05 | ecosystem: Environmental > Terrestrial > Soil > Temperate... | reverse complement strand
GTCACAGAAGGACGTTCCCTTCACCAGCCCGTTCAAGGGGTCGGCGACATTGGCCGATGACAAGGCTTCGGCGCTTGCATCGGCACTGTCGTCCGGTCAGGCCTATGTCAACGTCCACACCGCGGCGAACCCCGGCGGTGAACTGCGCGGCCAACTGAAAACTTGAAACGCGCGCTGGCTTGTTGCGTCATTACCAGTCGCGATTTGTGCCACCCGCCGGTCCTGCGTATCAGGGACCGGCGGGTACTATTTTGTGGGCCAAGGGACTTTAGAGCATGATCCCGAAAAGTGGACACGGGTTTTCGGATAAGATCATGCTCAAATTAAGATTCCAGACTGTGATCCCATTCAATTGAATTGGATCGTCGTCCAGGCGACTGATGTCGCCTTACTGCTTGGCAATGCCAGCCTGTGCGATCACCTTGCCCCATTTGTCGATATCGGCGCGCATGCGCGCATCGAGCTCCGCCGGAGTCGACGCTTTGGCGTCGATGCCGAGATCGAGCGCGCGCTTCTTCAGATCGGGATCGGCCAGCACCTCGTGGAGCGCCTTGTTCAAGGCCTGGATGATGGCGTCGGGCGTGCCCGCCGGCGCATAAAGCCCGTTCCACGCCGTGACATCGAAGCCGGCCACGCCACCCTCCTGCACCGTCGGCACATTCGGCAACTCCGGGGAGCGCTGCGGCGCGCTGGTGGCGATGGTGCGCGCCTTGCCGCCGTCGAGCGTGGGTTTGAGCGCGGCATAGAAATCGATCGCCAGCTGCACGTCGTTGCGCAACAGCGCCACCACCACGTCGGGCGAGCCGCGGAACGGCACGATCACCACGTCGATGCCGGCCATCGCCTTGAACAATTCGGCGGTGAGATTTTGCGTTCCGCCGACATTGATAGTGCCGACATTGAGCGTGCCCGGCTTGTCCTTTGCGGCTTTGAGAAAATCGCCGAGCGTCTGATACGGCGAGGCGGCGTTGACCATGAAGTCGCAGGTGAAATAGCCGATGGTCGAAATCGGCACGAATTCCTTGAGCGGATCGAACGGCAGATGATTGAACAGCGGCACGCTGATCGCGGTGCCGTTGGTCAGGAGCGTCAGCGTATAGCCGTCGGTGCCGCCTGAGAGCGCGGCGCGGGCCGCGGTAATGCCGCCGGCGCCCGGCATGTTCTCGATGACGAAATTCTGGCCGAGCTTTTCGCTCAAGGCTTGCGCGACAAGTCGCGCGGTGACGTCGGCGACGCCGCCGGCGCCGAACGGCAGGATCACGCGCACCGGACGATCCGGATATTTGGCTTGCGCGCGCGCTCCGGGCGCGGCAATGCCGGCGGTAATCAACGCCAAAACCGCGGTCCGCCGCGATAGCCCAGATGGCGCTTGCTTCATATGGCAAATCCTTTTGCACGAGCTTGTTTTACGAAGCGAAGGTGTAGCGTCAATCGCCGCCCAAGGCGCGCGGCAACGCTGCGGCATTACGTCCGTCAGAGCATGGTATTTACGATTCCAACCGGTCGCGTTTGGCGGCCCATTGTTCGCGGCTTTGCGCCAGATAATCGGCGAAACGCCCTGCCGCGATTGCGGTGCGCGCGCCGGCCATCAAGTCCTGGTAGTAATACAGATTGACGATCGACAACAGCGTGCCGCCGAGCGCCTCGCCGGCACGGAACAGGTGATGCAGATAGGCGCGGGAAAAATCGCGCGCCGCCGGGCAGCGGCTTTCAGGGTCGAGCGGCCGCGCATCGTCGGCATGGTGCGCATTCTTGATATTGATCGGCCCGAAACGCGTGAACGCCAGCCCGTGGCGGCCGTTGCGCGTCGGCAAGACGCAATCGAACATGTCGATGCCGCGGGCGATCGCTTCGAGAATGTCGGCCGGCGTGCCGACGCCCATGAGATAGTGCGGCTTGTCGGCCGGCAGCATCGGGGTGGTGTCGCCGACCACCTTGAGCATCACGTCTTGCGTTTCGCCGACGGCGAGACCGCCGAGCGCATAGCCGTCGAAGCCGATCGCCGCGAGTGCACGCGCGCTCGCTTCGCGCAAATTTTGATCGTCACCGCCTTGCACGATGCCGAACAGCGCTTGGCCCGGTGCCGCCGTCGCGAAGGCGCGCTTGCAGCGCTCGGCCCAGCGCAGCGACAGTTCCATGGCGCGCGCGATCTCGCTCTTCTCGGCCGGCAGCCGCACGCATTCGTCGAGCTGCATGGCGATATCGGAGCCGAGCAGGATTTGCACCTCGACAGCGCGCTCCGGCGTCAGTTCGATCATGGCGCCGTCGAGGTGGGAGCGGAAGGTGACGCCCTGCTCCTCGACCTTGCGCAGAGCCGCAAGCGACATCACCTGGAAGCCGCCGGAATCGGTGAGGATCGGATACGGCCAGCGCATGAAAGCATGTAAGCCGCCGAGCGCCGCCACCCGCTCGGCCGAGGGCCGCAGCATCAGGTGATAGGTATTGGCGAGCAGGATATCGGCGCCAGCCGCGCGCACGTCGTCATGATGCACACCCTTGATCGCCGCCTGGGTGCCGACCGGCATGAACGCCGGCGTGCGCACGACGCCGTGCGGCGTCCCGATTTCGCCGGCGCGCGCGGCGCCGTCGGTGGCGGTGAGGCGGAAGGCGATATTGTCAGGCATGGGGCCCAGGGCGCCTACTCATAAATCCGGATCGATAGGCCGCGGTTGGGCGATGCCCGTTTGAACTCGCCCCGGCACAGCGGCGCAGATCGAACGGCATCCATCCTCTGGACGTCATCGAGGCCGTCATAGTAATAGTCTATCATTCTGCGACATAGTGGCGGGGGCGCAAACATTTCGGATTATCGCATCCACAATTCTGGTCTCGACCGGCATCGTTCGATTGCCGGGCATATCGAGTGCGCTGACGACCAAGAAGCAATCCGAAGGGCAAACCGGCGCGCGAAGTTGCGCGATGCCGAACTATCGGCACCCCGAACCATCGCCAACCCATGCCAAGACTGAGCGCGATCGTAATCACCAAAAACGAGGCCGCAAACATCGCCGACTGCCTCGACAGTGTGGCGTTTTGCGACGAGCGGATCGTCGTTGATTGCGGCAGCAGCGATGAGACGGTGGCGATTGCGCAAGACAAGGGAGCGCGAGTCGTCTTCCATGACTGGGATGGTTTCGGGCCACAAAAGAATTTTGCCTTGTCGCTGGCCGAAGGAGACTGGGTGTTGTCGCTCGATGCCGATGAGCGGGTCAGCCCGGAACTTGCCGAGGCGATCGAGGCGGCGCTCGCCGACGCGTCGGCCGACGGCTACGAGTTTCCGCGATTGTCGAGCTTTTGCGGCCGGCCGATGCGGCATTCGGACTGGTATCCCGACTATGTGCTGCGGTTGTTCCGGCGGGGAAAGGCACGCTTTACCGACGTGACCATCCACGAGCGGGTGATTTGCGACGGCATTGTCAAAAGGCTGTCCCCATCCTTGATTCATCATCCGGTGTTGAAGTTGGAGGATGCGTTGTCGCGGGTGGACCGCTATTCGACCGCCGGCGCCGCGGCCATCGTGAAATCCGGTCGTCGAGTTTCGTTCATGACCGGCATCGGTCATGGACTCGCCGCGTTTTTGCGCACCTATGTGCTGCGTGCGGGTTTTCTCGACGGCGCGGAAGGTTTTTTGCTCGCGGTGGCGAATGCCGAGGGCAGTTATTATCGCTACATGAAAGCCTGGCTGGCGATGCGGCACCGCGAGCGATGACCCAATCGTTGGGAATTCATCGCTGCCGGCGAGGCGCATCAACCTTCCGGTCAATACCGGGATTGTTGACGCAATGGGGGCGGCCCCTGGTAAACTACCGAGGGGGCGGGCCATGCCGCACGGAAAGCTACTGTTGCAGCGCTTTAGAGGAGGCGTCGTGCGGTCAATTTTGATGATGATGGCAGTGGCGGTGAGCGCGGGCATCTTGTCTGCCTGCGGCGGTCCAATCATTGCACGTCAGTTAGATGTTCATCGGGGACAGCCGGTCAGCGCCGTGATCGCGAAGTATGGCAATCCCACCGAGCGAAATGTAATCGAGGGCAACGAGGTCTACTTTTGGTCGGACGTCCGCTTTGTCAACGGCCGGCGTTATTCCTGCAGGATCTGGACGACCTTGGATAAGCAGGACACCGTGACCAACTGGGGCTACGAGAGCTGCGCTTTTTGATCCGCGCGCGATCGCCGCAGGTTCGACTTCGTCAGCAAAGAAGCGGTCCTCACGCCTGGAGAGGCGAACGCGGCCGGCGTGTGCATCTTCCGGGAAGCGGCTCGCCTAGCCGATGGCGCGCAGCACGGCGATGGAATGGTCGGATGGTGATTGCCAGCACGTGCCATGTCGTTGCCGCGGCAGAAACTTCTCTAACGTGAACTCAAGTTCGGCGCCCATTCGCATGATCGATTGCCGAGACAGGAAGTGGTTTTCGGGATGGCATTTCCCGACAAGGTTTCTCATCGCAGTGGAGACGAAGATCCTGGCATGGTAGGGCAGCTCCAGGAACGAAAAAACCAGCAGGCCGCCGGGCCGGAGCGTTCGGCGAATATCGCGAAGATACGACGCGGTCTCGACATGACGCAGATGCGTGAACACGCTGAAAGCCGCGACGAAATCAGCGCAGCCATCGGCGGCAGGAACGGTGAGCCCGCCGGTAAGCTCGAACCTATATGCCGGCGCAGAGCGGCGCCGCGCATAGTCCAACAGCTCGGGAATAACGTCGACGCCGAGATAGGTGATGGCGTCGCCAAACCGTTTCGATAAATGACTGGACAGGCGTCCGCTGCCGCATCCGACATCGATCAGCGAATGCCCGGCAGCGAAGCCGCACTCGATCAGAAGCTCGGCCTCGGCAGCGCCGATGGCCTCATAATCGCCGCCGCCCACGGCGAGTGCCATCGCCTCATCGAGCGGCCGCTTTGCAGCGAGTTGCGCCACCAGCCGGCGATAATCACGGACGAAATGCGGCGGCTTCGGCACGGACTCGACTTAAACCCTATTTCCAGTTGGGGCCGAAGCCATAGTCGGTGGGGAGCGGCGTGGTGGTGGCAGCCGTCGGGTAATCAAGAACTGGATATGGGTTGGTATTTGGAAGAGCATTGTTTAAATAGTCGTTTGTCTGGTCTTCTATATGCTGTATCGCTATAGCCGATGGATCAAGGGCTTCTGCAATTTTGCAGAGTTTACTAATGATAGCCTTCCGTGCATCCTTTGATAATGTGTTCGCCGCCTCCTGAATCGCGTGATCGACGTTAGGTGTTGGCACTGTTATCGATATTGGCCCATTCGGCCCGGGAACCGTGGCGTTAGGCACCACGTTGCTAGGAATCCCGTTGTCAGGCGACGAGGATTCTCGTCCTTTCGCATCGACCCAGTTTATTGGATTCCCTCCGACATACGCATAGGTATTGATCCCGCCCCGCAACCCGATCGGATCGCTTTCGATGTAGCGTCCGGTGTTGGGGTCGTAGTCGCGGTAATAATTGTAATGCAGCTTGGCGTTCTGGTCGTAGAATTGCCCAGGGAAGCGGAGAGCGTACGTGAAAGAGCCCGTCGGTAGGCCATTGCCGAACGGGTCATGGTCCCAATACCACACGACATTGACGCTGGCGTTGGTGATCTGATGCGGCGCGCCAAGATGATCGGGCGCGATATATAATGACCCGGCATACGGCTCGAGCACCGCGACCGGCAGATCGTCCAGCCACACCGTTTCCGCTAGGACGCTGCCATCGCCGTTGTAGCTGCCGGTCAGACGGCCCGCTTCGTCATAGAAGAAGTACTCGGACGACACCACGGTCTGGACTGTTCGCTGACCGAGACCGTTGATCACATCGGTCGTGGCATTGGCGCCGAGAAGGGTCTGGGTACGCCGGTTGCGCGCGTTGTAGATGTAGGTGTAATCGGCGGCGGGCGAGTTATGGGTGAGCATGTTGCCGTTGGCGTCATAGGTGAAGCTGTCGGTCTCGCTGCCGCTGATGCCGGTCAGGCGATTGCTCCCCGCAGCGTAGGCATAGGTCAGCGCAGTCGAAGGCGTCGTTGCTGTAAAATTCGTGCGATTGCCGTTCGCGTCATAAGCGTAGGTTTGCGTGAACGTGCCGCGGGTAAAATTGGTCAGGCGGCCGAGCGCGTCATAGCCGAATGTCTTGTTCGCCAAACCGGTCTCGGTGATGCCGGTAATGCGGCTTGCCGCGTCATAGGCAAGCGCGATAGTGGCGCTTGCGGGCAATGCCAGCCCGGCGATGCGCCCGTCGTGATCGAACGTCCGGCTATAGGCCGCTCCATTGCCCAGGATCCACGAGGCGGCGCCGCCGAAGGGCTGATAAGCGATCTGGCTCAGCAGCGAGCTCGTGGTGCCGCCGGACGGCTGATAAGTGATGGCGTTCACCCGTCCATTGGCATCATAAGCATAGAAGGTCGTCGCTCCCGACGGATAGGTCATGCTGGCGAGCTGCCCGGTGACCGCATTGTAGGTTTTGCTCGTGGTCAGCGTGAGCGCGCCGGTCGTTTGCTGCTTTGAAGTCACATGACCATGAATGTCGTAAGCCCATGTGGTCGTTCCGCCGGCGTCGGTCATCGCGGTGAGGTGCCCGATGCCGTTGGTGCCCTGATCGTATTGATAGACGATCGACGTGCTGTCGGCGAAGGTTGCCTTGGTGACGCGGTTCAGTGCGTCATAGGTGTAGGTCGTCGTGTCGCCGCGCGCGTCCGCGGCGGCGATGAGGTTCCCCGCCGCATCGTAAGTGTTCGCCGTGACGCCGGTGTCCGGGCTGTTGATTGACGTCAGATCGTCGAGCCCATCGTGGACATAGCTTGTCGTCAGTCCGCGCGGGTCCGTCACGCCGGCGAGCCGGCTTTCATGGTCATAAGCGAAGGCGGTCAATCCGCCGTTGGCATCGGTCGTTTGGCTCACGCGATTCAAGGCGTCATAAGTCGCGCTCGTCACATGGCCGAGCGGATCGGCGACTTGGGTGAGATTGCTGTTGGTGTCGTAGGAATAGCTCGTCGTCTGACCCACGGCACCGATCGCCTGGATCAACCGGGTGACGGCGTCATAGCTGTAGGAATGCGTCCGTATCAGATTGTGGGACGGGTCGAACACTTGCCATTGGGTCCGGTCGCCCGCCGCGTCCAGCGTATAGGCGGTGGAATTGCCGAGCGCATCGGTGATGCCGATCAGCCGGTGCGCCGCGTCGTAGCTGAAGGCGAGAAAGGAACCATCCGGCCGCGTGAGCTTCGTCAACTGACCGGCCGCGTCGTAGGCATAGGACGTCACCCATTGCGCCTCGGTTCTCGACGTGACCTGTCCCCGGAAATTATAGGTCAGCGTCGTTACCAGGCCGTTGGGGTCTTGGACCGTCAGCGGGCGGCCATTGGCGTCATAGCTGGTAAAATGCGTGACCTGACCCAGCGCATTGGTGATGCTGGTGAGATCGCCCTTCGCGTCATAGCCGTAGCTTGTCACGTTGCCGTCCGGATCGGTCGCGCTCGTCACCTGACCAGTGTTGTTGTAGGTGTAGGTCCAGATGCTCGTGCCCGACGATGCGGCGGCCCGTCCCTGGCCGGGGCTTTTGTTGGTGTAACGCCACGTGCCCTGCGGTGTGAGCGTCTTGGTAATCGCACCGCCCCTGACGCCCGGCGCCGCGCTCCCCGAGGTGGTGATCGTCTTGGTCAACAAATTGCCATTGCCGTCGTAAGCAAAGGAGAAAGTCCGGTTTCCTTCGCTGATCTGCGACGGCAAGTGGAAGTTCGAAAGCCAGGTGGTGGCTATGGTGAGGGCTTGCGGCGTCCCAGAGGCCAAGGTGCGCGAGAGTTCGTTGCCGTGCGCGTCGTTCGTATAGGTCGTGACATTGCCGTCCCAGTCGGTGCTGCTCGCGACATAGCCGTTGCTGTCGTAGGTGAACATGCGCACCGCAGCCGGGGTCGTGGCCGTGGCGAGCTGGTCAAATTCGGTGCAAATGGGAAGGGTTTGTGGAAAATTCGCGTTGATGGAGGCCTGGAAAAGCGTAAATTTGTAGACCTCCTCCCCGCCGAGAGGATTGATCACCGTAACGCTGCCATCGTTGTTATAGGCAACCGTCGTGAGATCGGCGCCGCCAGCATGCTGGCTCGAAATGGCTCGGAAACTGGAGTCGTAGGACCAGGTCGCAAAGCGGTTGCCGTTCTCGTCGATGATGCCGGTCAGCCCATTCGGAAAATTTGCGTTTTCGTGAAGGTACTGCCGCTGGCTGCCATCGGGATAGGTTACCGAAGCGAGATTGCCGGACGAAGAATAGGCATAGCTATAGACGCTGCCATCCGGCGCAGTTATCTGAGTAACAAGGCCGCTGCCGGGGCTGGCATAAGCAATCGATAGCGTCCTTCCGTAAGAATCGGTAACCGAAGTCGGTTGGCCAGTCTGACGGTACCCCCAGATGTGCATAAACCGATTCGGCTGTTCAACGGCCGGATATTGGATAGTTTGAGTGTACCCATTGCGGGCCGTAATCGATGTGAGCTGTCCAACAGCCGTATAGGTCTCAACGTTGTCCTCCCAGTCGGTCAACGTCCAGGTAGAGCCCGACTGGGTCAGCCGGAGATCGAGGTCGGTGATGCCGTTCCAACCGCCCTGTCCGTCGGAAAAGAAACGGATCAACTTTCCGTCGGGACGATTGGCGTCGATCTCGAAGCCGCTGATGCTCAGCGTTCGGTCATAAGTCGAACGCCAATTGCCGAACGACCCGCCCGGGGCTCCGGGCGCGCTGTTATAATGACGTGTAACGTCCAGACGGTTCTGTCCTGCAGTCGTATAATCGGTAACCTTCTCGTAGACGTTGCCGGTCGGCAGGCTGATCGGATCACCACACGCCGCCGGCCCGGGCGGCGGACATTCGCCTACATTCAATCCGGGACCGCCCGCGCGGGCCGGCGCCGGCATCGAGCAAAGCAAAGCGAGCAGGCAAACAAAGACGCAAGCCGGTTCGAGAAACCGCCGGAAAATGCGGCTTATCTTCTCACGCGGGCAAGTCTTCTGACGGGGGCAAGCGCGCGCGAAGCATGGTTCAGTCGTTTCACCTCCTGAGTTTGCCATGATCGATTCCTCAGCTTTGTTCGCTATGATCGGCGGCAGTCTAGCTCCCCCCGTAATCGCGTGTGTTGCAGGACTGCGGTGACAGGATTACGAGGATTTCGGTGACGGCGTACCTAACGGGGATTCCCCAGAGGACTCCCGATCTGGCGTAAATATTCGCGTATTTTCGGCCTTCCTACAAGACACACGAGGCGAGGACGGCCAACAGCGCGTCGCCAGCGTGCGCAAAAATTGCCAAGATCGTAGGCCAGCACACGAAGCCGGAGCCGGACGGCGTTGGTGGCGAACGTCCGGCACGACAATCGTGTCCACTTGATTGCAACCTTGCGATCCTTGATCCATTGCTCGTATATCCCGCGCTTGTTGTAGAAGGCGACAACCCGCTCGACCGGGCGCGACAGGTGGTGGATGCCGCAAGTCAGCGTCTCAAACCGGCCCATTTGGCTCGGCGAGGCCGCGACGCCCTGCGCCGCTTTGCCGCCGACAATCCAGCGCATCGTTGGATCGTGGCGCAGGCGCGCGGCCGTCGTTCAAATCCTCAAATCCAGCGAGACGACCAAACACCGATTGCCGCAGCAATCCGACCAGCGCCCGGCGGCCGTCCTTGCCGGTGCGCGCATCGGCGAGAGTCTCGCCCGCCATCGTGCTCAGCCCGAGTGCGACGGCGGTCGAAATCGAGCTTGAGAGCTCCGTAGTTTCATTCACCCGATGGGTTCACCATCGCAGCCTCGCTCGATCCAGAATAAGGGACTGACGCCTATATCTGAATCGGCGATAGCGTTGCGCAATTCAGCGGGTCATCCGGGAAATGCGCGCTTAATACCAATACGCTTGCTCGTTCAACGACCGGCATTTCGGCGGTGGTCCGCAAAAGCGATCAAACCGCCGGGTCGCTAACGCTCAGGTCATAAGCGGACATGAGGCCCGCCAACCGGTCACGGCGACGAATTAGTGCATGGCTTGGGCCAAGTCATGCTAGGCTTTGCGGCCTGCTCGGGGCGCCTTCGCCGTATCCTTGAAATCCGCCGTCATAATTGGCCGCTCAATAAGCGCCCCGCGCGCCGGCCGTCATGCGTCGCTCAATCTTGCGAATGAATTGCAGCGGAATTTCCCAAGTTGAACGATCCGGAATATCCCTTTTCCGAGACCGCACTGGCGTTTTACCGCAACGGTCCTTCGTTCCTGGACCGATATCTCCCGTTCTGGATGACCAACTATGCGCAAAGGATCATTGCGGTGATGGCGACAACGATCGCGATCATCCTGCCGCTGTTCAGCTATGCGCCAAAAGGTTACAAATGGCTCGTGAACCAGCGCCTGAACTCCATGTACCGCCGGCTCAGGAACATCGAAGCGCGGTTGCAAAAAGACGTAAACCCGTCCGAGGTCGTGGCGCTGGAAGCCGATCTCGATGGCATCGATCGGGCGATCCACTTGCTTGCGGTGCCTATGCGATATTCGGACCTGTATTTTTCCGTAAAGTCTCACCTCGATCTGGTGCGCGTGCGGCTCGCCGCGCGTCTCGTTCAAGCGCGCAGCCATGCAGCCAAGGTTGCTTGAGGCGCGAACCCGTGACGACGTTGCATCCGCCCCCCAAGGCCGTCGCTCGAACGCCGCCGTGAATGTCCGCTGCGGGCGCAAGCGAATATACCGGCTATGTCGCTTCTACATCGACTTGCCGTTCGACGACGACTGGGAGTGTGAAGGAAAACGTCGAGCCCCGGCCGACCTGCGACTCGACCCAGATTTTGCCGCCGTGCATCTCGATGATGCGTTTGGAGATGGCTAGTCCCAAGCCGGTGCCACCCTTCTTACGGGTGATCGCATTGTCGGCCTGCTGGAATTCCTGAAACAGCTTGGCCTGATCGGCAGCGGAAATACCGGGTCCGGTGTCACGCACCGAGAGGTGGAATGCCCCATCGGTCGCCCCGCCCGTTATGACCACTTCGCCAGCATCGGTGAATTTTATGGCGTTGCCGACGAGGTTGATCACGACCTGCGTCAAGCGCCGACCGTCACCGCGGCCTGCCGGCATTTTGGGCGCTACCTCGATCTTGAATGAGAGCTTCTTGTCCGCCGCCAGGGGCTCAAGCGTGCTACGGACGGTCTGGGCAATATCCTCAAGGGAGTAATCGATAAGTTCGAGCACCAATTGGCCAGCCTCGATCTTCGACAGATCAAGCACGTCATTGATCAAGCCAAGCAGGTGCCTGCCGTTACTCTCGAGCCTTTTCAGCACGCCCATCATCTTTTCGGGCAGTTGGCCGTAGATGCCGTCCGCCATCAGTTCGGTGTAGCCCAAGATGGCGTTGAGCGGCGTGCGCAGCTCATGGCTCATGTTGGCAAGGAACTGCGACTTGTGCTGGCTCGCAATTTCAAGCTGGCGGCTCTTGTCCTGGATTTCGCTAAGAAGCCGCACGTTTTCAATCGCGATTACCGCTTGGTCCGCAAATGTTTTGATTAGCTCAATGTATTTTTCGTCGAAGGGCCGGACCGTCTTCCGGCTCAACAGTAGTACACCAATGGGGCTACCTTCGCGCAAAAGCGGAACGCCGAGATGCGTGCGATAAGCACCCCGCTGCTGTATTTCGCCAAGACTGTATTCGGGATCGGCCAATACATCTACAACTTGAATTGGCTTACCTTCCATGAGTACACGCCCCGACACCGATCCGCGTCCGACGTTAAACGTATAACCTTTGACAAACTCGCGGAATTCCGGCGTGTGGCCGTGGCTCGCCACAGTACGGAATCCTTCATCTATGGGGCGAAGGATCTGAGCCATATCTGCTTCGCACAGTCGCGCCGCCGATTCGACGAGCGTATCGAGTACGGTCTGCAGATCGAAAGTCGAGCGGCTGATGACCTTGAGGACATCGGAAGTGGCGGTTTGTTGTTGCAGCGACTGCCGCAGTTCATTGAGCAGCCGCGTGTTCTCGATGGCAATGACGGCCTGGGCGGCGAAGTTCTGCACAAGCTCGATCTGCTTGTCGCTGAAGGGGCGAACTTCCTGGCGGTAGATGGAGAAAGCGCCGACAAATTCATCGTCCTTGAGCATCGGCACGGTGATGGTGGACCGAGCGCCGCCGAGCTTGGCTGCGTTGCCGGGGACGGCTTCCGCGGCGTAGTCGGCAGTGTGGCTCACCCGCTTTGTTCGTCTGGCGCGATCAAGTTGGGTGCCGGGCTCTGTTTGAAATGGCCCGCGCCGCCTTTGAAGTTCGGCGAATTCCGGCGGCGTGCCGAATTGCGCGGCCAAGTGGTAGATCTGGCCGTCGAAGCGGAACAGCGTGCCGAATTTCGCCTCGCAGATGCGCGTCGCGTTCTGCAGCATGGCCTGGAACACCGGCTCCAGATCGCCCGGTGAACTCGAGATGACGCTTAGCACCTCCGCCGTGGCCGTCTGCTGCTCCAGCGATCGCCGCAGTTCGTTGAGTAGCCGGGTATTTTCGATGGCGATGACCGCCTGGGCGGCGAAGTTCTGGACCAGAGCGATTTGCTTGGCGGTAAATGGACGGACTTCGGTGCGATAGATAAAAATTGCGCCGACCAGCACGTCGTCTTTCAGCATTGGTACGCAAACAGTAGACCGCGCACCGCCGAGCCTTGCCGCAGCGCCGATCACCGCTTCTTCGGTATCGTCCGCGGTATGGCTCACTTGCTTTGTTCGCATGACCCGATCCAGGTGGCTGCCCGGGGTCGGTCGAAACAGCGAACGCTGCGTAAAGTATTCTGCAAGTTTCGGAGGGGTACCCATTCCTGCGGCCCAACGGCAGCCGTCTTGTTCGATGAGGAAGAGGTTACCGAACCTAGCCTCGCAGATACGGACTGCGTTCTCCAACATGGATTCGAATACGGGCTTTAATTCGCCGGGCGACGAACTGATAACGCTCAAAACCTCCGCTGTCGCCGTCTGCTGCTCCAGCGATTGCCGCAGTTCATTGAGCAGACGCGTGTTCTCGATGGCGATGACTGCCTGGGCGGCGAAATTCTGCACCAGCGCAATCTGCTTATCGGTGAACGGCCGCACCTCCTGGCGGAAAACGGAAAAAACGCCAATCAACTCATTTTCCTTGACCATCGGCACGTTCAGGAGCGTGCGCGCACCTCCCAATCTGGAGATCGGCGATTGGGGCTCGGCCACCGCCATGTCGGCGACCTGGTCCGCTTGCATGGTTTCCATAATGCGGGCGAGCATCTTTGTAGGAGGAAGAAGCGGCTCGGCTTCGCCGAATTTGGCATATTCCAGCGGCGCATTATGTAGCGCGACGCGCCGGAAGCCGTCTCCCTCACGGAGCAGCATTGAACCGAACGCGGCTTCGCAGATGCGCGTCGCATTCTCCAGCATGGCCTGAAAGACCGGGCTTAATTCGCCCGGCGAACTGCTGATGACCTTGAGTACGTCGGCGGTGGCAGTCTGCTGCTGTAGGGCTTCGCTCAGATCATCGGTGCGTTGGCGCAATTCGTTGAGCAGCCGCGTGTTCTCGATGGCGATGACGGCCTGGGCGGCGAAGTTTTGCACCAATTCGATTTGCTTGTCGGTGAAGGGGCGCACTTCCCGCCGGTAGATGTTAATGGTCCCAACCAGATCGCCTTCCTTGAGCATTGGCACGCTAACGAATGATCGCGCGCCGCCGAGCCGAGTAACTTCCCCTGGTACAGGTTCCGCAGCGTTGTCGGCGGTATAGCTCAGCCGTTTTGTCCGCATTACTCCATCGAGTAGGCTGCCAGGAGTCGGGGTGAACGCACCCCGTCGCCTTTGAAATTCAGCAAATTGCGCTGGCGTGCCGAATTGCGCCGCCATGTGAAACATCTCACCGTCATAGCGGAACAACGTGCCGAATTTGGCCTCGCAAATTCGGATTGCATTATCCAGCATAGATTTGAATACCGGCTCCAGTTCGCCCGGCGATGAGCTGATGACGCTTAAAACCTCCGATGTCGCCGTCTGCTGCTCCAGCGATTGCCGCAATTCGTTGAGCAGCCGGGTGTTCTCGATGGCAATGACGGCCTGGGCGGCGAAGTTCTGCACAAGCTCGATTTGCTTGTCGGTGAACGGGCGTACTTCCTGCCGATAAACGCCGAACATACCAATTAACACATCGTCCTTGAGCATCGGCACGCCGATGAATGTTCGCGCGCCGCCGATTGTTACGACCGGACCGGTGACCGGTTCGGCAGCAGCATCGGCGGTATGGCTCACCTGTTTTGTTCGGACGATGCGATCCATGTGGGTGCCGGGTGCCGGGCGAAACGGCCCACGCTGGCGCTGAAACTCGGCATATTCGAGCGGCGAACCCACTTCGGCCCGGAAGTGAAACAAGTTACCATCGTAAAGGTAGAGCGTACCGAATTTGGCCTCGCAAATGCGCGTCGCATTTTGCAGTATGACTTCAAAGACGGGGTCCAGTTCGCCGGGTGAAGAACTGATGACGCGAAGTACTTCCGACGTTGCTGTCTGCTGCTCCAGCGACTCGGTCAGATCGTCGGTGCGCTGCCGCAATTCATTGAGCAGCCGCGTGTTCTCAATCGCGATGACGGCCTGGGCGGCGAAGTTCTGTACCAGCGCGATTTGCTTGTCGCTAAAGGGTTGGACCACCTGACGAAAGATGCTGATCACCCCGATCAATTCGTCGTCCTTAAGCATCGGGACGGTGGCGAGTGTTCGAGCCCCGGTTAGATCGGCAAAATTCACGACCACGGGATCGCGCTCCCGATACGACTGCAATTGATGAATATCTTCGATGTGTGCCGTCCGTTTTGTTCGGGCGACTTCGCCAAGGGCGCTATTGGGATGGGGTCGAAATCCCTTTGTATTCAGCGAGTCAGCGAAGGCTGATGGTATGTTGTAACGCGCGACGTTGCGAAATTCCTCGCCGTCGCAAAGTGTCAAAGTGCCAAACCGCGCACCGCAGAGATGCGTCGCGTTCTCCAGCATCACATCGAATACGGGTGCCAGCTCGCCGGGCGAACTTGAGATGACTTTGAGGACCTCGGATGTCGCCGTCTGCTGCTCCAGCGACTCTCTCAACTCGTTGAGCAGCCGCGTGTTTTCGATGGCGATAACGGCCTGGGCGGCGAAGTTCTGTACCAGCGCGATTTGCTTGTCGGTGAAGGGGCGAACCTCCCGACCGTAAATGACGATGGCACCAATCAGCTTGCACTCTTTGAGCATTGGTACAAGGAGCATCGTTCGAGCGGCGGCGGATTCGAAAAGAGTGACGTAACGAGCATCGTGCTGTTCACTCATCCGTTCTTTCGACAAGTCGACGATGTGTACGACTTGTTTTGTTTTGGCCATCCGGGCAAGCGGAATATAGGGATGGTCGCGTATGGACATGACCGGCGCTTGACGCCATGCCTCGGCATAAGCGGAAGACGCACCGTGCATTTCGACGGCGCGAAATGCATCCTCCTCATGAAGGAACAAATTGCCGAGTTTAGCCCCGCAGATTCGAACCGCGTTGGCCAAAATGGCCTGGAAGACTGGCTGCAATTCGCCTGGCGAGCTTGAGATGATGCTCAGAACCTCCGATGTGGCTGTCTGCTGCTCCAGAGATTCAGTGAGATCGTCGGTACGCTGGCGCAATTCGTTGAGCAGACGCGTATTCTCGATGGCGATAACGGCCTGGGCGGCGAAGTTCTGCACCAGTGCGATCTGTTTGTCGGTGAACGGCCGCACCTCGGTGCGGTAAATGTTGAGCGCGCCGACCAATTTGTCGTCGATCAGCATCGGGACGGCAAGATTTGTGCGCACTCCGGTCATGGTGGCGAAACGGCGGCGTTGCGAATCGATCTCGTAGGCCGGATCGCTAGCGACGTCGGCAATGTGCACAGGCTGCTTTGTCGCTGCCAGACGCGCGAGCGCCGTATTGCCGCTCATGCTGATCATGGGATTGAGGCGTCTGGCCTCGACAAAGGCAGGTGGTGCATTATGGAACGCAACCTGGCGATAAAAGTCGCCTTCACACAGCAGCAGGCTGCCGAAATTGGCCTGGCACAGGCGAGTTGCGCTTTCCAGAATGGCAGCAAAAACCCGCTGCAAATCGCCCGACGATACGCTGATGAGACGTAGCACCTCCACTGTGGCGCTCTGCTGCTCCAGCAACTCATCCCGCTCGCGTCTAAGCAGCGCAATCTTCGTGTCGGCGTTGGTGTTGGAAGGCTTGCGACGCCCCCTGACCTTTGGCGCATTGGGGCGGCTTCGCGACGCCGCCTTTCGGCGTCGCGTTTTGACTGGTTTGCCGCTTGCTCCGGAGCGCCGTCGCATTGCCTCCCCCATGGCCAGGACAAGGCGTCGTAACGGCTCAAATTAGCACAATGGGAGTGGCTGCGTGTGACTTCCGGCACAACCTGTCTGCAATTTTATGGCCGCGCTCCTGCCCGCCGCTGTATGCGCCCACGCGCTAATGCGCCCGAAACAACAGGCAGGCGTCGCCATAGGAATAGAACCGGTAGCCGCTGTCGATGGCGTGCGCATAGGCGCGCCGCATGATGTCGAGACCGCAGAAGGCTGCGACCAGCATGAACAAGGTCGAGCGCGGCAGGTGGAAATTGGTCAACATGGCGTCGACGGCGCGGAAGCGATAACCCGGCGTGATGAACAAAGCTGTTTCGCCGCCATAGGCCGCAAGCGTGCCGTCCTCGGCCGCTGCGCTTTCGATCAGCCGCAACGAGGTGGAGCCGACAGCGACGATGCGACCGCCGGCGCCGCGGGTCACGTTCAAGGCCGCCGCCGTCTCGGCGCTGACGGCACCCCATTCCGGATGCATGCGATGACCGGACGTGTCGTCGGCCTTGACCGGCAGGAACGTGCCCGGCCCGACATGCAAGGTCACGCGATGCAGCGCGATGCCGCGCTCGCGCAGCGCCCGCACCAAATTTTCGGTGAAATGCAGGCCCGCGGTCGGCGCGGCGACGGAGCCTTCTTGGCGCGCGAACATGGTCTGGTAGTCGGTGCGGTCGCGCTCGTCGACTTCGCGGCGGCTGCCGATATAGGGCGGCAACGGCATGTCGCCGCGTTCGGCGAGCGCGTCGTCGAGCGCCGCGCCGTGAAACGCAAACGCAAAGGTCACCTCCCCGGCCTCGCCCTTGGCTTCCACCGTGGCGTCGAGCTGGTCGAGGAAGCACACCCGGCCTTCGCTGCCGAACCGCACCACGTCGCCCGTTTTCAACCGCTTCGCCGGCCGCACCAGCGCGCGCCAGCGCGAGCCGTCGAGCCGCTTGGTGAGCGTTGCCGCGATGGCAGGCTCGCGATCGTCGGCGCCACTCCCAACGCCGCGGCCGAGGCGGCGGCCGTGCAAATTCGCCGGCATTACCTTGGTGTCATTGACGACCAAGGCATCGCCACTGCGCAACAGCGAGGGCAGATCGCCCACGATGCGGTCCTCGCGCTCGACCGCTTGACCCGGCCGCACCACGAGGAGCCGCGCGGCATCGCGCGGTACCGCCGGCCGCAGCGCGATGCGGTCTTCAGGCAGGGCAAAATCGAATTCGTCCGTGCGCATGGTTCGACAAAATATGGCCCGTCAAGTTGCCGGCTGGCGTGGGCTTCGCCTAAAAGGGCATATCGCAACCTTTGAAGCGGCAATCAATGTGACGGCGAGCGCGGTCATCCAGGCCAAACCGGGCATCGGCGACGTCATCTGGCACCTTCCCTTTGTCCGCGCCATCGCCGCGGCGTCACCCGGGGGCTGCGTAACGTTCCTGGCGCCGCCGTCGAGCGGCGCGCAGGACTTGCTCGCGGCCGAGCCGAGCGTCGCCGAGACGCTCTATTTCCACAATTCCGGCTCGGAGCTGCGCCGCGGGCTCTATTTGCTTTTGCTCATCGCGCGGCTGCGGCGCCGCCGTTTTCAGCAGATCTGGATTCTCGATCGCACCCTTCGTCCGGCGGTCGCCGCAATGCTTGCCGGCATCCCCGAACGCATCGGCCTCGGTCTCGGGCGGCAGCGACATTTCATCACCAATCCCGGCATCGATCAGAGCCATTTTCACGATCAGCCGATCGATTGGCTCATTGCGCTGATGGCGGCCATGAACGTGCCGCTGCCGACCACGGAGCCGGATCTGCCGGTGCCCGCCGCAACGCTCGCCGAGATCGGTCAAAGGTACACATCGCATCTGCGGCCCTGGATCGTGCTCGGCATGGGCGGCTCGCATCCGGACAAGGATTGGTCGGATTTCCGCTGGTTGGAATTCCTCGCCGCCTTGCGCCGCCGTTGCGACGGAACGGTGTTTTTGATCGGCGGAGCGCAAAACCATGCCCGCGCAAAATACTTGATTGAACACACCGTCGGCACGGCCGCGGTCAACGCCTGCGATCTCGGGCTCATCGAGGCGGTTGCGCTGCTGCGCCTCGCCGATCTCTTCATCGGCACGGATTCCGGCCCGATGAACCTCGCCGTTGCCGCGCAAACCGATGCGTTCGCGCTGTTCGGCGCGACGCCGGTGCTGAAATACTCGAAATTCATCCACCCCATCGTGCCCGAGGGCGGGCCCTCGCCGGGCGGCATGAAACGGATTTCGCCTGCCGCCGTGCTGGAGCAGGTCGCGCCGCTGCTGTCGCGCGTGAAAAACCCGAAGTAAGGCATCGTTATTGCTGCGATTTTGCCTTGTCGATGATGCGATTATCGACGAAGCGAACGGCGATCGGGCGGCCGGCGACGGCGCCGCCCATGCCGTCGCTGAAATGCAGCGGCGTACAGCGCTTAAGCGCCGCATCCACGGCGTCACGATAGATATCGCGCATGTCGGCCGGCGCGTCGCGGCTGGCATAGGTCACCCGCGGCGGCGCCACGATCTCGCCGTCGCGCTTGAAAGCGAACCGCACTGTGTATTCCATGCCGTGCCGCGCCTCGTCTTTCGGCGGCGGCACCCAGCAGGCGCGCAACGCGGCGAACATGGCGCGGATCGAGTCCAGCGGACGGTCATCGGCGTTGTCGCCGCTGGCCCGATCGCTCCTGGCCGCTCCTGAAGTGTTGTCCGGCGGGCCGTCGTCGGTCGAGACGATGGTCAGCCTTAGATCCTCGCCGATCGGCGGCAGGTCATACGGCAAGCAGGGGCCGCGATGGAAAACGCCGCAAAACGACGGATGACAGGGACGCCCGCTGAGCACGCTGCATTGCGATTGCGGCGTCTGCGCCAAAGCAGCAGGCGTCATGCCCAGCGCGGCAAGACCGATGACACCTAAGACAACACGGAGCAGACGCAAAGGTCTCCTCCCGGTTACTCCGCGTCGGCCGCCACCCGCATGCGCACGATCTGATCGGGTTTTGCCGGCGGCTCGCCGCGCTTGAGCTTGTCGACCACGTCCATGCCGTGCACGACCTCGCCGATCACGGTGTATTGCTTGTTCAAGAAGAAGCCGTCGTCGAACATGATGAAGAACTGGCTGTTGGCGGAATCGTTGCTGTGGCCCTTGCGCGCCATGCCGACGATGCCGCGCTTGAACGGCACCTCGGAGAATTCGGCCTTGAGGTCGGGATGTTTCGAGCCGCCGGTGCCGTTGCCGTGCTGGCCGTCGCCGGTCTGCGCCATGAAGCCGTCGATGACCCGGTGGAACGGCACGTTGTCGTAAAAACCGTCGCGTGCCAGCATTTTCAGGCGCTCGGCGTGGCCCGGCGCGACATCGGTGCGCAGTTTAATGACGATCACGCCGGGCGTGGTTTCGAGGATCAGGGCGTTTTCCGGGTCGGTGCCCGGCGGCAGTGCTTGAGCATTCATGGGTTGCGTTCCTGTTTTCGCAAAGGCCAAGGCAGCGCGCTATTTCGCGATGGTTGCCTTCTTGACGTAGTCCATGTTGGCAAACTCCGCCGTCAGATAAGCGTTGCCTTCGCGCTGGATGCGGTCTTGCGCCGGTCCGCGGCCGCGCGGCGCGCCTTCGCCGTATTCGGCATAGAGCGCATCGACCACGTTCATGCCCGAGACGACTTTGCCGAACGGCGCAAAGCCCTGATTGTCGAGCATGGAATTGTCGGCGAAGTTGATGAACACCTGGGTGGTGCGGGTGTTGGGGCCGGCGGTGGCAAAGGTGATCATGCCGCGGCTGTTGCTCTGCTTCACCGGATCGTCCTTGATGCGCGCCTCGCGCCACACCGACGAGAGTTTCGGGTCGCCGTTGATGCCGAATTGCACCATGAAGCCGGTGACGACCCGGAAGAACCGGTCGTTGTCGTAGAAGCCGTTCTTGACCAGGTTATAGAATCGATCGGCGCCGTTCGGCGCCCAATCGCGATGCACTTCGATCACGAACGGACCCTTGCTGGTGTCGAATTGCACCTTGTAGGTCGCCGGCGCTTGTTCGTTCAGCGCGGCGGGATTGGCGAGGTTTTGCGCGGTGGCCGGCGCGGCCACAACAAGCGCGAACAGGCAAGCGATAGCGCGGATCATGTCGTCTCCCGGATGAAGCGTTGTCAGGTTTTGGCGAATTTGCGTTGCAGCCGTGCGGCAACCAGCGCCGGCACGAAGGCCGAAACATCGCCGCCCATACCGGCAATCTGGCGCACCAAGGTGGCGGTGATCGGGCGGACCGCGGGCGACGGCGGCAGGAAAACAGTCTGCACGGCTGGCGCCATGGCGGCGTTCATCCCGGCCATCTGCATCTCGTAGTCGAAATCGGTGGCGTCGCGGACGCCGCGAACCAGGATGGTGGCACCCTCGCGTTGCGCCGCGGTCACGACCAGATCGGCGAACGTCGTGCAGGCCAAGGCGCAACCGGCCGCGCGCGCTACCGGCGCGCAAATCTCCTCCAGCATGGCAAGCCGCTCCTCGGCGGAGAACAGCGGCGTCTTGCCGGGGTGGATGCCCACGGCCAGCACCAGCCGGTCGGCCAGGCGCACGGCATGGCCGATTACGTCGAGATGGCCGTTGGTGATGGGATCGAACGATCCGGCAAAAAGCGCTACGCGGGCCATGGCGGCGGTCTAGCCCGCGCCCGAATGAACCGCAAGACGCGTTCGACCGGATCGCTCAAACCGGCGCCTGCCGCCCCGGAGCAAAGCTCGAGGCGTGCCCATAGGGTTCGAGTCAGCCATCCAGAACGGCGTGAATTAACTATTGCATTCAATAAGTTACACAAAACAGCCAATTTGTGATGGGGATCAAGGAAACCAAATTCGATCTGGAAGAGACTAATGGTCGAACGAGGGGCAACCTAAACGCCGCGCCGAACGTTGATTGGCATAGACGGCAACGGGTTTGCGAACCGGGGGACGGTGTCCATGCTCAAAACTGTTTACGCCATCGTCGCGGCTGCGATCATCGCTGCGTGCCTGGTTCTCGCGCCCAGCCTGTCGCCCCAGGTCGAGGCCGGGGCGCCGTCGGCGACCGGCAAGGCCGATCGCGCCGATGCGCGGCCGCTGGCCGGCGACTGCTCGGAACGGCCGTGGCCCTATATGGAAGCTAACTGCCTGCGCGATACGCGCAACCCATTTGGCGCGGCCCGCGAAGTCAGGTTCGTTCCCATGACCGCTGCGCGCCGGGCATTGGCCAAGCCGGTGGTCGCCTCGCGCTGACGCGCGCCCGAATTTGCAGTTTGCCGTGGTACTCCCCGGCGGGCGGTGAAAAACCTCCCGCCGAATTTTTTTGTTTTTTTCTTTTTAGGGCGTGTACTCATAAATCTGCCGTGTCGGCTTCACCCGCCAAAGGGGGCATCGCCGGGTGACCACGGCATGTCCGTTTTGTGCCATTTGCGATCAAGGTCCGCCGCCGCAAGACCGGCCTATTCGATCACCTCGTCGGCGCGGCCAGACAGCGGCAACGGTACATTAATGCCCAAAGCCTTGGCGGCTTTCAGGTTGATGATCAGCTCGATTTTCGTCGCCCGCTGAACCGGCAGGTCGGCCGGCTTATCGCCCTTGAGTATCCGACCGGCATAGACGCCGGCCAAGTGATACGATTCTCTGGGGTCTGATCCGTAGCTGACCAGACCTCCGGCCGCGGCGAAATCGTGATATTGATAGATGGAGGGGAGGTTGTACCGAACCGTCAGGGCGGCAAGCTTTTCCATGCGGCTGGTGAATAGCGCATTGGCCGCGATCACAAGTCCACCCACTCGCAATTCAGCGAGCTTTGCGAATGCTGAATCGATTTCGTCATCGTTGCTGACGTTGAGCACATGAACGTCCAGCCCAAAGCTGTGTGCCGCCGCCTGTACCCTGTTGACCTGCGGCTCGGCCAGTTCGGGATCGGTCGGATTGATAAGCAGCCCCATGACGCGCACCGCGGGAAGAAGTTCGTGCAGCAATTCGAGCCGCTTTGGTGCGATCTCAACGATCAATGAGGTTACGCCCGTTATATTGCCGCCGGGCTGGTTCAAGCTGTCGACAAGGTGAATCTGCACTGGGTCGGAGCCGGTCTCGAACACAACCGGGATGGTCGTATTCGCCGCCTTGGCTGCGAGCGCCGCCGGCGTCGTCGTCGCGGCAATCATACTTACATTGCGGCGAACCATATCGGCCACCATCGCCGGTAGCCGCTCATTATGGCCCTCCGCCCAACGGTATTCGATCGCAACGTTACGGCCCTCGACATAGCCGGCTTCGCCGAGTCCTTGGTGAAATGCCGTTACCTGCCCAGTGAAAGATTGAGCAAAGCCGGCATTGACATATCCGATCACCGGCATTGCTTGCGTTTGCGCGTGTGCGCAGAGCGGCCACGCCGCCGCCGATCCGGCAATTCCCTTGACGAAATCGCGTCGTCGCATTGCCTTTCCCCCCAAAGCTCAGGATCACACTGGCGGTGGCTTGCAGCAAAGTAATTACACCAGGGATTTGCGACCGGCGGAATGGGCTCCGGTCATCATTTATGAATACACACCCTTTGTGCGCGGCTCGCCGTCTCACTGCGGCTCCAGATGCAGCGCCTGCACGATCGGCGTCCATTTCTTGATGTCGGCCGCCATCAAGTCGGTGAGATCTTGCGGCGTGCCGCCTTTGGGCACATTGCCGAGCCGGGCCAGCGCCTGCCGGGTCGCGTCGGTGCGCAGGCTTGCATTGATCGCGGCGTTGAGCTTTTGCACGATCGCAGCATCGGTGCCGGCGGGCGCGAACAACCCGGTCCAACTCGCCGCCAGCACGGCCGGATAGCCGGCCTCGCCGATGGTCGGCACGTCGGGCAGTTCCGCAATCCGCTTGGCGCTGAGCACGGCCAGCGCCCGCAACTGGCCGCCGGCGATGTGCGGCAACAGCGGGCTCGAGGCCTCGAAGGTCAATTGCAGATTGCCGGCAATGACGTCCTGAATGGACAGCGCGCCGCCGCGATAGGGCACATGCACCATCGCGACGCCCGCGGCCGCTTTGAACAATTCCGCCGTCAGGTGCGGTACCGTCCCGGTGCCGGCGGAGCCATAGCTGAGTTTTCCGGGATTGGCCTTGGCGTAAGCGACCAGGTCGGCCACCGTCCGCAACGGCAGCGCCGGATTGACCACCAGGATGACCGAGCCCTCGGCATAGGGCGCGATCGGCGCAAAGCTTTTCAGCGGGTCGTAGCCCGGATCCTTGTAGATCAGCGGCGAGATCACCTGACCGCTGGCGCTGCTCATGAGCAGCGTGTAGCCGTCAGGATCGCTGTGGGCGACGTCGCGGGAGCCGAGCGTATTGCCGGCGCCGCTGCGGTTCTCGATGAAAAACTGCTTGCCCAAAGCCGTGCCGAGATCGTTGGCCATGACGCGGGTGACGAGATCGACGGTCCCCGCGGCGACCGTCGGCACGATGATTTTCACCGGCCGATACGGATAGGTCTGCGCGCGCAACGGCAGCGCGCTGCAAAGCAGCAGCAGCGCCGCGCCGGCCGCGCGCAATCGCGTGCGCCCGATCATTGCTTGTCGAGCCCGAGCGTCTTGATGATCGGCGACCATTTGGCGAGATCGGCCTTGATCACGACCGTGAAATCCGCCGGCGTGCCGCCGAGCGGCGCGTTGCTCAGCCGCTCCAGCGCGGTTTTCAGTTCCGGCGTTTTTAACCCGTCATTGATCGCGGCGTTGAGTTTTTCGATGATTGGCTGCGGCGTATGCGCCGGCGCCAACAGCCCGGTCCAGCTGGTCGAGACGAAATCCGGAAACCCGCTCTCGACCATGGTCGGCACGTCGGGCAGTTGCGGGATGCGTTTCGGCGTCGTCACCGCGAGCGCGCGCAGCCGGCCGGCCTGGATGAGCGGCAACAGCACGCTGGTGCCTTCGAAGGTCATCTGCACGTTGCCGGCGACGAGGTCGTTGATCGAGGGGCCGCCGCCCTTGTACGGCACGTGCACGATGTCGATGCCGGCGCGCGCCTTGAACATTTCGCCGATCAGATGCGGCAATACGCCGATGCCGCCGGAGGAAAAATTCACCTTGCCCGGATTGGCCTTGGCGTAGGCGACCAATTCCTGCACGGTGTTCGCCGGCACCGCCGGATTGACCACCAAAATGTTGGAGCTTTCGCCGACCAGGGCGATCGGGTCGAAGCTTTTGAGCGGATCGTAGCCGGCATCGGCATGCAACAACGGCGCGATGACGAGGCCACTGGCGCTGGAATAGAGCAGCGTATAGCCGTCGGGCACGGCTTCGGCGGCGTCCTTGGAGCCGATGGTATTGCCGGCCCCGGCGCGGTTTTCGACGACGAAGCCCTTGCCCAGCGCGGCCTGCAGGTAGTTCGCCGTGATCCGCGCAATGACGTCGACCGGGCCGCCCGGCGGCGTCGGCACGATGATTTTCACCGGCCGGCTCGGATAATCCTGCGCCTGCGCCTGCACCGCGCCGGCTGCCAGCGCGGCAACGAGCTGCGTCGCCAACAGCACCGCCTTGAGCGAGCGGATCATGTCGTTCCCTCTCGTGTGTCTTCTTGATCGGGAACGGCTTAGCGCAAGCGCGGCGGTTTGACCACGTACCGGTTGTCGCGATTTCGTCTTGGCTCAGCTGCCGCGCAATACGTCGCGCTTGCGCCGCAGCGTGTCCAGAACCTCGGTGTTGGTGGCGAGAAGCCGTCGGCCGCTGGCGTCGCTTACATTGGAGACCGTCAGCTTGAGGTCGGGATCGTAGACGGTCTCGAGCTGTTTTGCCGTCCAACCACCCGGCACGCCGAGGACGACCGTCACTTGCTGCTGCGCGCCTGGCTGCAGCAAATTGGCGAAGTTATAGATGAGGCCGCCCATGGCGAGCGGCGTCTTGAGCTCCGGCGTCGTCAATTCGCCCATGAGAAAGATGCGTGAAATCGGCGTGGTGCTGCCGTTATAGACGGAAAATTCCGCGGTCGGGCTGGTGACGCGTTTGCCGCGATCCCAGCGGAAACGGGAGTTCTCGATGACGAAGGCGGCGAGCTGCTTCTCGGCGCCTTTGGTCTGCGCCTCGACGCGCGAAATCTCGTAATCGAGATCCTCGGCGACGCCGCGGATCACCGACGCTGCGGTCCGTCCCTCGATCCTCGACCGCATGCGGTCGAGAAACTGCAAGGGATTGGCGACGCCATCGAGCGCTTCGATATTCACGATCGACGACGGATTGGCCAGCGCGACCGCGGTATAATCGGCGGACCCGCCGGCCGCCAAAGTCAGCAAAGCCATTTGCAGCTTGTGTCGATCCTGGGCGCTCAATCGCGCATTGATTTCGCTCAAGCTCTTTTGATAGGCCGGGAGGCTCGACGCATTGAAGGTCGGCTCACGGTTGCAAGCCGCCACCGCGAGGCAACATAGGACGGCGAAAGCGAGCGTCCTGGCGGCGTTCATGCGATGTCCCTGCGCTCTTGCCGGCGCGAAAACCGTCACCCGGCCCAGGTAATAACCGACCCTCGTCTACGGCATGAAAATCAACAAATGGTTGTGCGCTGCCGCAACCGCGGCCGATGCTTAACAGGGCGTAGGCGGGCGCTGCCGCGAGCCTAGCCCTAGCGGGCCCCCACCAATCGCGGTAAAGCGTAGGCCGGCCGCGGTGTTTGGGCCTTCGGCGCTGGAAAACAAGGGTTTTTTCGGTGATTTGCCTGATCGACAATTACGACAGCTTCACCTTCAACCTGGTGCACTATCTCGGTGAGCTGGGGGCGGAGGTCGAGGTGCATCGCAACGACAAGGTGACGAGCGGCGCGGTCATCGCCGCCGATCCCGATGCCATCGTGCTGTCGCCCGGCCCCTGCACGCCCAAAGAGGCCGGCATCTGCCTCGGCTTGATCGCGCAAGCCGCGGCGAAAATCCCGATCCTCGGCGTCTGCCTCGGCCATCAGGCGATCGGCGATGCCTTCGGCGGCAAAGTGGTGCGTGCGCCGACCCAAGTGCACGGCAAGCTGTCGGAGATCCGCCACAACGGCTCCGGCATTTTTCGCGGCATCAATGCGCCGTTCAAGGCGACGCGCTATCATTCGCTGGTGGTCGAGCGAGCGAGCATGCCGCGCGAGCTCACCGTGACCGCGGAGACCGACGACGGCGTGGTGATGGGGCTCGCCCATATGCATCTGCCGGTACATGGCGTGCAATTTCATCCCGAGAGCATCGCGTCCGAGCACGGCCATCTGATGCTGAAGAATTTTTTGGACTTGGCCGCGGCCTGGAACGGTGCGACCGGACGGCGGCGGGCCACCATGCCGGTTGCGCCGCAACGGGCGCGGGCGCTGGCCAATTAGTTGATTGAGGACGACACAGTGACCGCACAATTCAGGGGCCTGATCGGCAAGGTCGCGACCGGGGCGGCGCTCAGCCGCGACGAAGCCGCCAACGCCTTCGAGCAGATGATGTCGGGCGAGGCGACGCCATCGCAGATGGGCGCGCTGCTCATGGGCTTGCGCGTGCGCGGCGAGACCGTGGAAGAGATCACTGGCGCGGTCACCGCCATGCGCGCCAAGATGGTGCGCGTCCAAGCGCCGCCCGACGCCATCGACGTGGTCGGCACCGGCGGCGACGCCTCGGGCTCGTTCAACATTTCGACCTGCGCGGCGCTGATCGTCGCCGGCGCCGGCGTGCCGGTCGCCAAGCACGGCAATCGCGCTTTGTCGTCGCGCTCCGGCGCCGCTGACGTGCTGGCCGCGCTCGGCGTCAATATCGATCTTTCGCCGGAGAAGATCGGGCTGTGCATCCGCGAGGCCGGTATCGGCTTTATGTTTGCGCCGGCGCATCATCCGGCGACCAAGAACGTCGCCGCGACCCGCGTCGAGCTCGGCACCCGCACCATCTTCAACCTGCTGGGGCCCCTGTCCAATCCGGCCGGCGTGCGGCGGCAGATGATCGGCGTGTTCTCGCGGCAATGGACCGAGCCCTTGGCGCAAGTGTTGAAAAATCTCGGCGCCGAGGCGGTCTGGGTGGTGCACGGCTCCGACGGTCTCGATGAGATCACCACGTCCGGGCCGACCAGCGTCACGGCGCTGGAAAACGGCACCATCCGCAGCTTTGAGATTTCGCCGGAAGAATTCGGGCTGAAGAAGGTCAAGCCGGAAGCGTTGCGCGGCGGCGATGCCGCCACCAATGCCCGGGCGGTGCAGGAGGTGCTCGAAGGCAAGAAGACGGCGCTGCGCGACGTCGCGTTGTTCAATGCCGCAGCCGCCCTTGTCGTCGCCGGCAAGGCCAAGGAGCTCAAAGCCGGCCTCGAACTGGCCGCGCAGTCGGTCGATTCCGGCGAGGCCGAAGGCCGCCTCGATCGGCTGATCGTGGTGTCGAACGATGGCTGACATTTTGGCAAAAATCGGCGCCTACAAGCGCGCGGAAATTGCCGCGGCGACGCTTGCGCGCCCGCTCGAGGCGGTCGAACGCGAGGCCAAGGCGGCAAGCGCGCCGCGCGGTTTTTTGCGCGCCATCGAGCGCCGGCTCAAGGCCGGCGACTACGCGCTGATCGCAGAGATCAAGAAGGCGAGCCCATCAAAGGGTCTCATTCGCGACGATTTCGATCCGCCGGCATTGGCCAAAGCCTATGAAGCCGGCGGCGCCGCCTGCCTTTCAGTCTTGACCGATGCGCCGTCGTTCCAGGGCCATCTCGACCATTTGCGCGCGGCGCGTGCCGCGGTGGCGCTGCCGGTGCTGCGCAAGGATTTCATGTTCGACCCCTATCAGGTGGCCGAGGCGCGCGGTTGCGGCGCCGATTGCATCCTGATCATCATGGCCGCGGTCGACGATGGCTGCGCGGCCGAGCTGGAAGCGGCCGCCGCCGCGCTCGGCATGGATGCGCTCGTCGAAGTGCACGACGAGGCAGAGCTCGAGCGCGCGCTGCGCTTGAAATCGCGCCTCATCGGCATCAACAACCGGAACCTGAAAACCTTCGAAACGACCCTTGCGACCTGCGAACGGCTGGCACAGCGCGTTCCGGCCGACCGGATCATCGTCGGCGAGAGCGGCATTTTCACGCCCGACGATTTGGCGCGGCTCGGCAAGGCCGGCATTTCGACCTTCCTGGTCGGAGAAAGCCTGATGCGCCAGGACGACGTTGCCGCGGCGACGCGCGCCCTGCTCGCGCGCAAATCCGCGCTCGCTGCGGCCCGGTGAACCCGTGGCGCGCGGCGCGAAAAAACTGAGCCATCTCGGCAAGGCTGGCGAAGCCCACATGGTCGACGTGTCGGCAAAGCCCCGCACCGAGCGCGTTGCGGTGGCCGAAGGCCGCATGCTGATGACGGCGAAGACGCTCGACATCGTGCGCAAGGGCGACGCGAAAAAAGGCGACGTGCTCGGCACCGCCCGCCTCGCCGGCATCATGGCCGCCAAGCGCACCCATGAATTGATCCCGCTGTGCCATCCCCTGCTGTTGTCGCAGGTCGAAGTCGACGTCGTGCCCGATGCCGCGCTGCCCGGTGTCCGCGTCACCGCCCGCGTAAAAGTGTCCGGCCAGACCGGTGTCGAGATGGAAGCGCTCACCGCCGTATCGGTCGCCTGCCTCACCATCTACGACATGGTCAAAGCGGTCGAGCGCGGCATGCGCATCGAGGGCATCCGGCTCATTGAGAAAAGCGGCGGCCGCAGCGGCCATTTTCGCGTGCGGGAGTGAAACTGGTGGCGTTGCTTTCCGTTGCCGAGGCGCTCGATCACGTGCTCGCCCACGCGGCTGCGCTGCCGCCCGACGAAGTTGCGATCGACAAAGCGTGCGGCCGCGTTCTCGCCTACGATCTCAAGGCGCGCCGCACCCAGCCGCCCGCCGACGTTTCGGCCATGGACGGCTACGCGGTGCGCGCCGCCGATGTCGCGGCGGCCCCTGCCCGCCTGAAAGTCATCGGCGAGGTCGCGGCCGGCCGGCCGTTCAATGCCGCGGTCGGTGCCGGCGAAGCGGCGCGCATTTTCACCGGCGGCTTTGTGCCGGCCGGCGCCGATACGGTCGTGGTGCAAGAAGTGACCAAACGCGACGGCGTTTGGGTCGAGGTGCAAAAACCGACCACCAAGGGCCGCAACGTGCGCCCGCAAGGGCTCGATTTCCGCTCCGGCGAAACGCTGTTCGCCAAAGGCCATCGGCTTACCGCCCGCGACCTCGCGCTCGCCGCCGGCATGAACCATCCGCTCCTGCCGGTGCATCGGCAGCCGAAGGTGGCGCTGTTTGCCACCGGCGACGAGCTGGTGGCGCCAGGCATGGAGCCGGGTCCGGGCCAGATCGTCTATTCGAACGGCTTTGCGCTGGCGGCGCTGGCGCGCGCCGAAGGCGCCGCCGTCACCGATCTCGGCGTCGTGCCCGATCATCTCGATGCGACCATCGACGCGGTGCGCCGCGCCCGCGATCTCGAGGCCGATATCCTGGTGACCACCGGCGGCGCTTCGGTCGGCGACCACGATCTGGTGCAGAAGGCGTTTGCTGCCGAAGGCATGGCGCTGTCGTTCTGGAAGGTGGCGATGCGGCCGGGGCGGCCGCTGATGCACGGCAGGCTCGGCGCCATGCAGGTGCTTGGGCTACCCGGCAATCCGGTGTCGTCCTACGTCTGCGCGTTCCTGTTCCTGGTGCCGCTCATCCGCAAGCTCGCCGGACGCGCCGATCTCGTCATCCCGAGCGAACCGGCGCTGCTCGGCTGCGATCTTCCCGAGAACGACGAGCGCGCCGATTATCTGCGCGCGCTGCTCAACGACGGCCCTCAAGGCCCGGTCGCGACGCCCTTCCCCACCCAGGACAGTTCCATGATGGCGCCGCTGGCGAAATCCGGCTGCCTGGTGATTCGCGAGCCGCACGCGCCCGCGGCAACAGCCGGCAGCGCTTGTGTGATCGTGCGCCTCGACTGAGCGGTGTTTGATAGCGGCGCAAAGAAAAAAGCCCGGGACTTTCGTCCCGGGCCATTGTCCCCCAACTCCGTCCCCCCGATTCCGTGACGATCAATGCCAGTTGAACTTGTAGATGAGCTCTGTCCCGATCGTCTGCACGTACTTGTTGACATGGTCCGAAAGCCCGGACGGCGCTCCCGTCGCGCTGAAGACGATCGGGAGGTCCTTCGCTGCGAAGGTCGAAAAGCGATATTCGCTGCGTAGGAACAGGCCGGGCGGCAACGGCAAGCCGAAGAAGCCGGCCAATGATGTTTCCGTGCCGCCGCCGAGGAACCAGCCATTATAGGTGGTCGCCGCGATGTCGAGACCGAGCGGCGCACCGTTGATCAGCGAGCCAAAATTGATCTGGTTGAAGTGGGCCTGGGTCCAGCCGCCGTTGGTATAGCCCATCAGGCCCGGCGTAATGATCCAGCCGATGCGACCGCCGACGGCCCACGAAGAGCTTTCCTTCTCCTGACCGACGAATCCGGTGAGCGGATCCATGTACTGGCCGGTCAGGTTCATGAAGCTGTAATCGCCGAAGGCGCCGACCAGAATATTTGGCGTCGCCTGATAATCGCAGCCGGCGCCGGCTTGGCCATACCAGCCGCGGCCGCCGAATGTCGTCCTGACCGAAAGGGGCACGAGACCGGTAGTGAGCTCGGTGCTGCTGTCCTGGTTCCACATGCCGTAGCCGCCGCCGCCTTGAATGTAGCAGCCGCTCCAGCTGTAGCTCGGTGCGACAACCGCCGGCGCTTTGTAGGCCGGTGCCGCGGGCGGCAGATCCGCCGCCAGTGCAGCGCCTGACAACAACGCCAAACCCGTCAGTGAAGCAGCGAACAGGCTTTTCATATCGTTCCCCATCTAAGTTATCGGAATACCATCGAAACTTTCGCCAATAATAACGCATGCCGTTGGCAAACGCTGTGACACATCGGCATCACTGTGCGAGATTCAGCCCATCGCGGCGCGCGCCGTCGGTATCACGGTGTTGGCGACACGCGGACGATTCGCATTTCGTGCGGTCGAATCAGCCTTATATCGAAACATCTATCGCGTGAGCCGTCGGGCGGGTGGTGTTGGCCGATGGAACACCAATCGACGCATCGCGCAGACGGATCACGCGACACGGCGACGCGCGAATTTTGGCCGACGCAATTAATCGGCCGTAATTTCAGCCGCTTAACTCTAACGTCCAGCAGGCCGCGAACGTTAAATTCGAGCGTTAATCGCGCGTTTGTCACGTTCATCGTTTTCTTCACTTCAAATTAAATGGTTGCGGAACACATATGGAACGGATAGTGTCCGTTCATGATTTGTTTCGGCAAAGGTCGCCCGACCGGCCACCGCGACGAGGAAGCGAAGGGGAAGGCTCTATGTTAACGCGCAAGCAAGCCGAGCTGTTGCGGTTCATCCATGAACGCCTCAAGGAAGCCGGCGTGCCACCCTCCTTCGACGAGATGAAGGACGCGCTCGATCTGCGCTCCAAATCCGGCATTCATCGGCTGATCACGGCGCTCGAGGAGCGCGGCTTCATCCGGCGCTTGCCGAATCGGGCGCGCGCCATCGAAGTGATCAAGCTGCCGGAATCGGTCGCGCACGGCATCGTCGCCGGCCGCTCGCGCGGCTTCACGCCGAGCGTCATCGAAGGCAATCTCGGCCGCGTCCGCACCGCGTCGGAAGATGACGGCGGCCGGCCGGTCGCCGTGCCGGTGATGGGCCGCATCGCCGCCGGCACGCCGATCGAAGCGATCCAGACGCGCAGCCACACCATCAACATGCCGCCCGAGCTGCTCACCGCCGGCGAGCATTTTGCCCTAGAAGTGCGCGGCGATTCGATGATCGAGGCCGGCATCCTCGACGGCGACATCGCGCTGCTCAAACGCATGGACGCCGCCGATACCGGCGACATTGTCGTCGCCCTGATCGACGACGAGGAAGCGACCCTGAAACGCTTCCGCCGCCGTGGCGCCTCGATTGCGCTGGAGCCGGCCAATACCGCCTACGAAGTGCGCATCCTGCCGCCCAATCGCGTGCGCATTCAGGGCAAATTGGTCGGGCTGTTCCGGCGGTACTGATAACCGTCATTGCGAGCGAAGCGAAGCAATCCAGTGCTGCAGCGCCGTTCTGGATTGCTTCGTCGCTTCGCGGCGCCCCGGAATGACGGTGCTTCACTGATCCGCTTCGATATCGTCCTGGCGCGGGGTCGCGTCGCGCGGCGTTGCGCGCGATGGTGCGGCCTGCGCCGGAGTTGCGATTGCGGTGTCCGTGGCCCGCAAACGCTGCGGCGCCCATGGGCGATCGAAATTCGGCGGCCGCGCGGACTCGATCGCAAAGCCCGAACCGGTGCGGCGCAGCGCCAATGCGCCGCGTTGCCGCCACAGCGGCCGGCCGATCACTTGCGCGCGACAATCCGGCGGTGGGTTGCGGGTCGTCATGATGAGAACGGCGCGCCGGCAATCTTCCTCGAAGGCATCGGGCTTGATGTCGTAGGCGACGAGAGCGCCATCGGCGAGCTTGCCGATGCAGCCCGCGGTATCGCAGGCAATCCCCTGCCCCAGCTTGCGATCGTGATAGTCGCGGGCATCGGCGTCGGCCGCGAGCCATTCCTTGATGGCAAACGTGTCGCCGCCGGAATGGTGAAACGCCAGCAGGCCGTCGGCGCCTCGGACCGCAAATGTGCGGCCATCGGCCGCCAGGAGAACGTCGGGCCGCGGCGCGCTCGCCGCCCACACAATGCCGAGCGCCGCGAGCGCGACGCCGCCCCAGCGCAGCGGCGTCTTGAACAGCCCGATCACGAGCAGGCCAGCGGTTGCCAACAACAACGGTCCGGTGCCGAACGTGGTGACGTGGCCGACGGCTCCGGGCAGGCTCGCCACCCACAGCGACACCGCGTCCATCCATTCGATGCCGTAACCCATTTGCCGCCAGAACTCGGCATCGAAGCCGAACGGGATGGCGACCAGGCCAAGGAGCCCCATCGGCATCACCCATGCGGAAACGACCGGCATGGCGAGCAGGTTGGCAATGACGCCGTAAGGCGCCATCCGATGAAAGTGGTAGGCCGCATAGGGCGTGGTGGCGAGGCCGGCGACCAGCGACGCGATGGTGAGGCTTAAGATCTCGTTGACGCCCCACAAGGCGGCGCGCGAGCCGAGCGAGCTGTCGGTGCCGGCCTTCATCCGTGGCACGCCGCGGTCGTAAGCGGCGACCAGGGCCAGCGTCGCCGCAAACGACATCTGGAAGCTCGGATGCACCACCGATTGCGGCGCCAACAGCAGCACCAACAGCGCGGCCGCGGTCAGCGTGCGGATGGTCAGCGCCGGCCGGTCGAGCATGACGCCGATGAGCACGATCGCGATCATCAAATACGAGCGTTGCGTCGCCACTTCGGCGCCGGAGAGCACCAGATAGAACGTCGTCGCGATCAGGGCGCCGAACGCCGCCCATTTTTTTATCGGCCTTCTGTCGGCCAAGCCCGGGATTAGCGCCAGTAACGCCCGGATGATGAAGAACACCACACCGGCGACGACCGCCATGTGATAGCCGGAGATCGACAGCACGTGGCCGACGCCGGAAATGAACAAAGCGTTGTAAAGATTCTCCGAGATCACGTCGCGCCTGCCGTTGAGCAGCATCGCCGCGATGGCGCCGGTGTCGCCCGGCAGCACGGCGCGTACATGGGCGTCGATGGTGTCGCGCAGCCGCTGCACCACGGCGTTGGCCCTGAACGCCAAGCCGGCCGTGGCCGGCGGCGTAATCACATTGACCGCGCCGCGGACAAAGCCGGAGGCGCCGATCTGTTGGAAATAAAGATCGCGGGCGAAATCGTAAGAGCCCGGCGCCAGCGGCTGTAGCGGCGGATCGAGCATGGCTTTGACTTCGACGAACGAGCCCGCCGGCGGCGCCAGCCCGCGCTTGACCGACAGCCGCACCCGCTGCGGCTTGTCGTCGATGCGGTTGCCGTCGATGCGGTCGACGCGCAGCACGAAGCGGTCGGTGTGCTGGCTCTCTTCGCGCAAAACGACAAAGCCCGCGATGGTCACGCCTGAGGCCGAATAGTGCAGCACCGGATGTTCGATCATGGCGGTTTTCACGGTCGCTGCGGCAAAACCCGCGGCGACGGCGAAAACAAAAAGGCTGACGACGAAAGCGGTCAAATGCCGGCGCAGCACTACGGCGACGACGCCGCAGACAGTGGCCAATGTCGCCGCCGCCCACCAGGCCGGCTCACGCTCCACGGTGAAATAGATGACGATGCCGAGACCATAGGCGACCGCGAGCCAGGGCAGCAGGCGATCGGCGGCAATTTCCTGGGCCGCCCATTGCCGCAATTGCGTTGCGAGCGCGAAATTGGGCCGCGGCCGTATGACAGGCCAGGCCGGGCGAATGCCGCCGACCGGCCAAGGCCAATGACCTGACCCTGGACCTGACCACGTTCCAGCCTGCGCGCCGGCGTGCGCACGGCTCTCTACGCTAGCGTCTTGTGCCACTGCGCGCCCCCTGCGCGCTAACTCACCAATGGCCCTATGCTAGCGAGCCGCACGCCCGGTGGCGAGGGCGCGTGTGCACAACCGTCGCTACGGGTTTTTAGCCGCCGCCGGACACCTTGGCCCAGGTATCGCGCAGGCCCACCGTGCGGTTGAACACCAGCCGCTCGGGCGTGGTCTCCTTGTCCGGACAGAAATACCCCAGCCGCTCGAATTGCACCGCGTCATCGGACTTGCGGCCGGCCAGTGCCGGCTCGACGCGGGCGTCGGCGATGACTTCCAGCGAATTCGGATTGATGTCGGCGGCGAAGTCCGTTGCGCTCGGGTCGGGCTTTGTGAACAGCGGATTGTAGAGCCGCACCTCGGCCGGGACGGAATCCGCAGCCGACACCCAATGCATGGTCGCCTTCACCTTGCGGCCGTCGGGCGCATTGCCGCCCTTGGTGGCGGGGTCGTAGGTGCAGCGCAGCTCGACGATCTCGCCGGCCGCATCCTTCACTACTTCGCGACAAGTGATGAAATAGGCGTAGCGCAGCCGCACTTCGGCGCCGGGCGATAGCCGGAAAAATTTCTTCGGCGGGTTCTCCATGAAATCGTCGCGCTCGATGTAAAGCTCGCGGCCGAAGCGGATGCGGCGGGTGCCGGCTAAAGCATCCTCGGGGTGATTGACCGCCTCGAGCTCCTCGTTCGCGCTTTCCGGATAGTTCTCGAGCACCACTTTGAGCGGGCGCAGCACCGCCATGCGCCGCTGCGCGGTCTTGTTCAAATGCTCGCGGATGGAAAACTCCAGCATCGCCATGTCGACAGTGCTGTTGGCTTTCGCAACACCAATGCGCTTGACGAAATCGCGGATCGCCTCGGGCGGCACGCCGCGCCGCCGCAAGCCGGCGAGCGTCGGCATGCGCGGATCGTCCCAGCCGTGGACGAAACCGCCGCGCACCAATTCGGTGAGCACGCGCTTCGACAGGATCGTATAGGTGAGATTGAGGCGGGCGAATTCGTATTGATGCGGCTGCGACGGCACCGGCAGGTTTTGCAAGAACCAGTCGTAGAGCGGCCGGTGATCCTCGAATTCCAGCGTGCACAGCGAGTGGGTGATGCCCTCGATGGCGTCGGACTGGCCGTGGGCAAAATCGTAGCTCGGATAGATGCTCCAGGTTTTGCCGGTGCGGGGATGCTCGGCGTGCAGGATGCGATAGAGCACCGGGTCGCGCAGATTGATGTTGCCAGAAGCCATGTCGATCTTGGCGCGCAGGACACGTGCCCCGTTGGGAAATTCGCCGCCGCGCATGCGGCGGAACAGGTCGAGATTTTCCTCCACGCCGCGGTCGCGGAACGGGCTGTTCTTGCCCGGCTCCGTCAAGGTGCCGCGCGCCGCGCGCATCTCTTCTTGGTTTTGGTCGTCGACATAGGCCTTGCCGGCGCCGATCAAATCCTCGGCCCAGCCATAGAGGCGCTCGAAATAATCGGAAGCGTGATAAAGGTGCGTGCCCCAATCGAAGCCGAGCCAACGCACGTCGCGCTCGATGGCGTCGATATATTCCTGGGATTCCTTGGTCGGATTGGTGTCGTCGTAACGCAGATTGCAATGGCCGCCGAACTCCTCGGCGATGCCGAAATTGAGGCAAATCGACTTGGCGTGGCCGATATGCAGGTAGCCGTTCGGCTCCGGCGGAAAGCGCGTGATGATCGTCTTGTGCCGCCCCGACACCAGATCGGCGCGCACGATGTCGCGAATAAAATCCTGGCCCGCTTCGCGAGCAGGCTCTTTTACCGGCGTCTCGACAACCGTCATGGATCAATCCGTTTTGGCGCCGCCGAAGAGCGGGGCGACGCGCCGATTCCTTGAGCCTAAGATGCGATTGCGCCCCGGATTGGACAAGTTGGCCGGCGGGGTCAAGTCCGAAGCCGAAAAAGCTTGTATCGGCTTACTGTCCTTAATCATTAAGCGTGCTAAACGAGCCCGCGCCCGCGGATCAGGATTGCAATGGCCGTCGTCACCCGTTTTGCCCCCTCGCCCACCGGCTTTCTCCATATCGGTGGCGCCCGCACCGCGCTGTTCAACTGGCTCTACGCCCGCGGCCGTGGCGGCAAGATGCTGCTGCGGATCGAGGACACCGACCGCGAGCGCTCGACCCAAGCCGCCATCGACGCCATCCTCGACGGGCTCGACTGGCTCGGCATCGGCTGGGACGGCGAGGTGGTCTATCAATTCGCCCGCGCGGCGCGGCACCGCGAGGTGGTCGAGCAACTGCTCGCAACCGGCAACGCCTATCGCTGTTATGCGAGCCCCGACGAACTCAAGGACATGCGCGAGGCGGCGCGCCGCGAAGGCCGGTCAAAACTTTACGACGGCCGCTGGCGCGACCGCGATCCAAGCGATGCCCCGCCGGGCGTAAAGCCGGCGATCCGACTCAAGGCGCCGCTCACCGGCGAGACCGTCATCGAGGATCAGGTCCAGGGTCGCGTGGTCTGGCAGAACGAAAATCTCGACGATCTCGTGCTGTTGCGCTCCGACGGCACGCCGACCTACATGCTCGCCGTGGTGGTCGACGATCACGACATGGACGTGACCCACATCATCCGCGGCGACGACCATTTGACCAATGCGGCGCGGCAGAAACAGATCTACGACGCGCTCGGCTGGCCGGTGCCGGTCATGGCGCATATTCCGCTGATCCATGGCCCCGACGGCTCAAAACTGTCGAAGCGTCACGGCGCGCTCGGCGTCGACGCTTATCGCGCCATGGGCTACCTGCCGGTGGCGCTGCGCAATTATCTGGTGCGGCTCGGCTGGAGCCACGGCGACCAGGAAATCTTCTCCACCGAGGAAATGATCGCCGCCTTCGACTTGCCGCAGATCGGCCGCTCGCCGGCACGCTTCGATTTCGCCAAGCTGGAAAGCCTCAACGGCCATTACATCCGGCAAAGCGCCGACGCGGATCTGCTCGCGGCCATCGACCAGCTCTTGCCCCATATCGAGCGAGGCGAGGAGTTAGCTGCCAAGATGACGCCGGCGCTGCGCCAGCAATGGCTCAAGGCCATGCCGAGCTTAAAGGAGCGCGCCAAGACGCTCCTCGATCTCATTGACGGAGCTAAGTTTCTGCTGGCAGACCGGCCGCTCCTCTTGGACGACAAGGCGGCCGCCCTGCTGACGCCGGACGCCAAGACTCTGCTGGCCCATATCGGCGCCGAGCTTGCCGCCGTGGAGCCCTGGACGGCTGAGACGACCGAACAGGCGGTCCGCGCCTTCGCCGAGCTCAAAGGCCAAAAGCTCGGCGCCATCGCCCAGCCGCTGCGGGTGGCGCTGACCGGCCGCACCACCTCGCCAGGAATCTTCGAGGTGCTGGCCGTGCTCGGCAAGGCCGAGAGCCTCGCCCGCGTCGCAGATCAGACCGGCGCACAAAGCGCCTGAATAACCGCAGGTTTACATCGCGGGCGCTCTGTCACATGCCTATTATCTTGCAGTGCACACTTTGCTAAGCTACCCCCATGACGGCCGGATCGGGCTGCCGCTTCTTTGACCACCGCCCGGAGCTTGCCGTTTCGGCTGCCACTTAATTCGAGGATACGATCATGGACGCGAAGACCGGCGCCAACATCAAGACCGGCACGCTGAAACTCGGCGACAAGGACTACAATTTCCCGATCTACGACGGGACCATCGGCCCCGAGGTGATCGACATTTCCAAGCTCTACGCCGAGGCCGGCATTTTCACTTACGATCCGGGTTTCACCTCGACCGGCTCGTGCGAATCCAAGATCACCTATATCGACGGCGACGCGGGCATTCTGCTCTATCGCGGCTATCCGATCGACGATTTGGCCGAGCACGGCGATTTCCTCGAGACCTGCTATCTGCTGCTCTACGGCGAATTGCCGACCGCCGCGCAAAAAGCCGATTTCGTCGACCGCGTGATCCATCACACGATGGTCCACGAGCAGATGAGCCGCTTCTTCCAGGGTTTTAGGCGCGACGCCCATCCCATGGCGGTGATGGTCGGCTCGGTCGGCGCGCTGTCGGCGTTCTATCACGACTCCACCGACATCACCGATCCGCAGCAGCGCATGATCGCCTCGATCCGCATGATCGCCAAAATGCCGACGCTGGCCGCCATGGCGTACAAATATTCCGTCGGCCAGCCGTTCATGTATCCGAACAACAAGCTCGATTACGCCTCGAACTTCCTGCGCATGTGCTTTGCGGTGCCGTGCGAGGAGTACAAGGCCAATCCGGTCATCGCGCGCGCCATGGACCGCATCTTCACGCTGCA
>Ga0307476_10000345_pt1 | contig 39023 bp, 106 predicted proteins | sample atmos_gasesECM2C_2_FD_203314 | JGI IMG/M metagenome (GOLD analysis project Ga0307476, IMG submission 203314) | Hardwood forest soil microbial communities from Morgan-Monroe State Forest, Indiana, United States - atmos_gasesECM2C_05 | ecosystem: Environmental > Terrestrial > Soil > Temperate... | reverse complement strand
CGAGCGGTTTCTTCGCGAGCGATGCCACAAGGTCTTTGATTTGCTTCTTCGTCTTGTTGGGGATTTCTGTTTTCTCGATCTGCGCCGGAGATTTCATCTTCGGTGCGTTGAACAGAAAGTCGTCCGGGATGCCCCATTTGTTGTTGAAGACTTTTTGTGCGGTCACCTCGTCGGGGTTCCAGGCGCGATTACTCTTGCCGCGAACGAGCTTCCAATCGCCGACCTTCTGGCCGTTCAATAGCTCGGCTTGGATACGACCGTGGATGTCTTTCGACCACTGATCGAGCACAGGCACCCACCGCGCCTTGCGTTCGAGCGCGGCGCGGTAGACATCGCCGTCGATGTAATCCTCGACGTTCGCTTCTTGATCGGCATCGACCAGCGTCGGCACCGGCAGTGGCTCGCCGTCAGGAGGGTCCTCCGCGAAGTCGGCGTAGGCTTCCTCTTTGGCGCGTTCCTCGAACGCTTCGCAGTACGACTTGGCCGGGCAGTACATGCACCAATCGCCAGCGCGCAGCGGTGCGTTCGGCGCCGACGTGGCGTCGGCCGCCTCTTTCATCTGTAGCTCGAACAGCTTTAGCTCGTCGGCGGTGTATGTCACCTCGCGAACCGCGCCGTCCTCATGCTGCGCATTCGGTTGGATCAAATGGATCACGACGCCGAGCGCACCGGGGTGTTCGTGCAGCAAGAACACCGCGTAATTTTTCATCTGTTCGTTGTCTTCGACTTCGACGATCACGCGACCGTTCTTGTAGTCGAACAGATGTATCCATTCGGGGATTTCTTCGATCAACGTCACGTCGGCCGTGCCGCCGAGGCGCGAGTCGAGCCACGACCCGTCGAGGAAGCGTTCGGTGTAGAGGATCGGCTCGATCATTTCGGCCTTCACGCGCTCCACCTCGTCGATCATGGTCTGCACGCCGAAGACCATTTCCTCGTTGACGGGGAATGCGAACCATCCCTCTTTCTTCGCGAGGGCCGCCGGGTCGCCCGGCTTGAAGATGATCGCCTCGTCGTCGCCGTGCTGAACGACTTGTACGATGTGGCCTTGCATGAGCGCAGCATTGGTCATCTGCTGGCTCAGCATGAATTCGATGACCTTGTGTGCGGCGGTGCCCATCATCGCGGGCATCCCGGCCGTACTCGGTTCGTCGCCGATCTTCACGACCGACCCGGCGCAGTTCATCCAGCGGTGCGCCGCAGAGGGAGACAGTTTTGCGTGGGCCATTATTGCTGTTCCTCCGACGCGAACTCCCTGACGGCATCTTCCGTCATACCTTTCGGAATGATGTATGCTTTGCCGTTGGGGCCGATCCAAAGCGAGACCTGGGAGCCGCCCTCAAATTCGTAGCGCGTCTTTTGGCTGACGCCGCCTACCGTGTTTGTTATTTCTACCGTTGCGATCCTCATTGGGGGTCCTCCTCGTAGACGACTTCGACACAGCCGTCAGGCATTCGATTGACAACGATACGCTCGCCCGCCGGTGGTTTGGGGATTTCCATTACGGCCGAGCGCAAATTGTTGGACATGACGACGGCCTGGGCCGATCCATCTTTCTTCATGAAGATGGATAGCTTGCAACGCGGGTCGGCGATTGTGATCCACGGGGGGCGACTCATGCTCTCAGTATCTTCTTTGCGTTTTTCCGCACGCGGTTGTTGAGCTTCTCGATGAAGTCGTGGCGCGCCTTGAAGAATGCCTCGCACGCGGTTCGGAGCATCTGTCCTTCGGTCTCACTGCCGTGCGTGCTTAGCGTGCTCCACGAGCCACGCGGATTGTGCGGGTCTTTGTTGGTTCGGATGAGTTGCTCGACGCGGAAGGTCTTGAAGTCCAGGCTCGCGCTGATACGCAACGGCAGGAAAACGGTGTGTGCATGTGGCCCCGGCGAAACAACGCAACCGTGCGCGAACGCGATGAAGTTCGGATCGGTCTTATTGATCAGGTCGATGAGAGGTTGGGGGATGCTCATGAGCCTTCGTTACTCCGGTCTTCCCTCGGTGTCAATGCACACATAGAGCGCCTTGAGCCGCGCGAGGTGAGCCCAAAAATCCTCCGGCACAGGCTTGAACCGCGAATAAATGAAGATCGGATTGGGCGCATCCGGTATCTGGTCCGGGTGGCCGCACACATGCAGCGGGGACTGCGCGAACATCAAGCGCAGCAATGAGCGAACGTCGTCACTGTGCGGGCCATAGCAGTAGACCGGCGGCGAGTTGACTGCATCAAGCGCGTGCGGGCCGCCGCGCCGCAGCGCGTCCCGCACCATTCGACTCGTCGAAAGTATCTCGTCGAGATTAGCGGGATTTGGAATTCCGACCATCGCGTTTCCCCGGCGCAGGATAGTTGGCATCAAACAGTTTGCGCACATGCACCGGACCACGGCAATTGATGTTGCGCCTGATAGCGATTTCGACGGCTTGGCGAGCGGTCGCGCCCGCGTCCATAGCAGCGAGCGCGTAGTCGCCGCCGGAGCCGCAGGCAGCGTAGCCACCCATGGTCGCAGCGGGCCACACGCCCATATCGGCTTCATCATCTTCAGCGTAACCGGCTTCATCGACCTTGCCGGTCGCGACCATCCACACACCGCCGCGCGGAAACACGATCAGCCCTTCGTAGTCGAGCCGGATCGCAATCAATTCCTGGCGAGTGGGGAGCTTGTCGGGTGTTTTGATCTTGTCGAGCAGCCGCTCCATTTCGCGGCCGTCATTCTCGCCTGCGGAGCCGAGCAAAGCGCCCGACGTGAGGCGCTTTATCTTGACCATCGAGACAGTTTGCGTGCCGTTGCTGGCCCAACAACTATCGCACGCCATGATGCCCGCACGCCATACGATAATTGTCATCGCAACCTCACTCGAATTTTGGTTCCTTCCGCTTACGGCGGCGAGCAGGCCAACCGGCCGCTCGGGCTGCATTGCGTCGGGCGCCCCGGTAAGTAGACGCCGGACGCGCACCGCGTCCGGCCTCTACATCTTCGTGCGGGACGCCAAAGTATTTCAGCGTCCGCCGTTCTTGGAGCCTCGGCATTGCTTATGCCGGGAATTGCTGCGCGGGTTGGTCGCCCGTGTAGGGTTGCGCGGCCGGATTGCGCGATGTGCGAGTCGTGTCGGCCCCGGCGGCGATCAGGCGCTTCATTTCCTGCCGCAAGAAAGCCGCCGCGACCGCGAGGTTCGCAACGTCCGACCCATAGTCGCGGAAGCCCGACCAGTCGGACGGATAGAATTCCGGCTTGCCATCGGTGAAGGCATCGAGGTGTCCCTCGCGCTTGTAGATCAGCGCGACGCCTTGCGCGACGCCAGCCTTGAGCAGTTGCCCGCTGTTGCTGTCGGTGCGCTCGTTGGCGACACCCCACATCTTGTCCTGACCGGCGACTTCCTTGGCGATAATCTCGTCGGCCAAGTGACCTGCTGTACTGTGATCCATGATAGCATTCCTTCTCGTTGGGGGACTTCTCGACGGCGACGCCGCCGAGTTACTTCTTTTGCTCGCCGCCGTGTTGCGTCGTGTGCTGCGTCACGGGCACAAGCTTGTTGTGCTCGACGACTAGCGTGGCGGGCGCGTGCGCAGTCGGAGCAGGATGCAACGACGGCTCGACCGCGTTGACGCGCGGCTTCGGCTTCGTCGAGTCCTGGCCGCCGACGATCTTGACCGTGCCAGTGATCCCGGCGCTCGCCGGAACGTGGTTCTCGCGCGGTTGTGCGCCGTGATTTTCCATCGCGCGGATCGCGATGGTCGCAATCTCGCGCAGTCGCTTGAGCGGGCCGCCCTGCGGCGACGCGCTATCGACCGTGACATCGACCGCGAGCTTGTCGGTGTACTCGATGAGCAGGTTCGTCTCATCGACGAGAGTCGGCACCGGACTTTCCGGGCGCGTCTTTACTTGATAGTCGCGCTCGCCGTCGATGATGTCGAAGACCTTATCGCGATGTGTCGGCCTTACCGGCAACTGATTTGTCATTGGGGGCATCCTTTGTGAGAGCTTCGGCTTCCTCGACCGAAAGCAGTTCGGCCGTTTCGTCGCGCGGTCGGCGGCTGTCACCGAGCGGCGGCATTTCAGTTGCAGTGTCGATGTCCTCCTGCGTCACGCCATCGGGCAACTCGATAGCGACGGCAGTCGCCTTGGGCGTTTGCATTTCGACCGGCTCGTCCGTTTCGGCCGCAGGCGCCGGAGCGGGCGGTATCCATGCGACTTGACAGACGCCGTAGAGCGGGTTCTGAGCCTTGCGCGCGATGACCGGCACACCGGCATCCATCAGCGGCGCCAATTCCTTCGCGAGACCAGCGGGCAGATAGCCGACCTTGCGCTTGGAGCCCGGGTTCGCGACGATGACCATGATGGCGTTGCCCGGGTCGTAAGGGTCCTTCGGATCACGGGCGAGGAGCAGCGGTTGCCCCTGGCGCATCCGTTGAACGATGGCGTGCGCACCAATCGTGAGGTTAATGCGCGCGATGGTGAAGTCCCTGACGATTTGTCCTGCCGGTGCCATGGTTAACTCCTAAAGATCGCGACGCGTTAACTTGTCACCCCCGGAGCAACCGGGCAGTGCGTGGCTCAATGCTTTAGGCATCTGTCCACGCTTCAAGGTTAAAGGCCGGACGCTACCCCGGCCCGGGGCTGTGCCCCGCGCCGACTCGTTAAACGTCTTCGCCTTCCATCACGGTGCCCTGGCCGTCCTCGGCCGGGAGACCGCCGCCAGTTTCCTCGACCGGATCGCCGGTCTCGTCGCCGGTGGTGCCGTCAGCCGGAGCTTCCTCGTCCTCGAAGTCGCCCGGCGGCGGTGCAGCGGGAGCGGCCTTCGGCTTGCCAGCCGCCGCTTTCGCAGCCTTGTCGCACGCGGCGACCACGGCGTCGTAGAGCGCGGGTTTCAGATCGCGGACGCCCTTAACGCCGCCGCCTGCGGCAGCGAGAGTATCATATGCGAGCTTGCGACCCTTGTCGCGTTTGTCGTTGTCGCCCGGGACCGAGCGCATGACCTTTTGCAGCGCCGCCACAACATCGTCATAAGTGTTGTTGCCCTTCGGGTCCTTGGTGTCGCCCTTCGGGGCGGGCTGTTGCGCGCCCGGCGTGGCGGGCTTCGCAGCGGCCGTGGTGGCCTTCGGCGTAGCAGCGCCCGGCTTGGCAGTTGCAGTGGGCTTGGTGCCAGCGGCCGGAGTCGCCTTCGCAGTCGTCGCCGGTTTGCTGCCGCTCGCAGCGGGTGCGCCGGTGGACTTCGGCGCGGCGGCAGGCGTGTTGGCCTTCGGCGCAGCGGCGGTACTGGTTAGAAATTCGTGATACGCCTTCGCGCGCTCCACGACTTCGGTGTGAGAGCCGCCGCCGACATTGGCAAGCTCAAGAGCTTTCAGCTTGTGTGGATCAAGACCGTCTGTCATGGGGGACATCCTTCTGTTTTATTTCTGGGCGGTGCGAGGGAGTTAATTCTCCGACGTGTTGCCACACCCACCGTCCGGCGTTCACCTACAGCCCGAGGAGGAGCCTGTCAATAGGGCTTGTCCTTTTTCGAGATACTCAATCACGCGCCGGAATTCTTCTATAGTGCCGTTGCTCTTTAGTTGATTAGCTCGACGGCTTATCACGATCACATTGTCCGGTGTATATCCTCGTGAGTTGTCAAACCGATCAACACTTGGCGAGGCATCGGAGTTGCTTCCCGGTTCAATGAGAATTCCGAGCACAGGACAAACCATCGGACACGGAATATCCGCTGCCGTGATAGTACACTCTCGACCGGCCTTCCGAGCACGCACACGCAAATGACTCATATGCTCAATAGGCCACGTCGCGAATTCTCGACGCCGCGCTCGCGCCTGGGCATTTAGATTTGCCTGCCCTGCTCCAAGCCGATAGCGGGCTGTCTCCTCTGTTCTTACCGACATCCCGGAGGCCCGTGGTTGTGAGGAGGCGCACCGTGCGACGGAATTTTTTGCGGGCCTGCGTGACCGTGGCCGCTGTGATGGCTCGGCGCATGGTGGCTATGATGCTTGTGCGGCTTGGACTTGTAGGCGTGCGACGCTTTGGACTTGTGATGGTGCATCACTTCCATTTTCGCGATATTAAATTTTTGTGCCGCCGACTTCTTTTTCGCGGTAATCGGTTTGATCGCCGCAGAGCCTTCCGGGCACGGGTTTACGTTTGTTAGATCGAGGACCGGATGCAGCGGCAGCGCACGGTCACACGCTATCACGCACGCTTGTGGATCGCCGTCTTTCAGATTGAGGCATCCGGCAAAGCAGGCCGTGCGCGGAGTCGGCGCGATCCGCGTCAACGTAGCTCCGCGATCCGTTTTAGTGTAATTTGTATCGTATGAGTGGACGCCGACGATGGTCACTCCGATGAGGAGAGCGAGACCGATAAGACCGTTCGTCTTCAACATATGGGGGACTCCACCTTATGCGCCATCTACGCGGGTTTCTCGCAACGTGTCAAGCGCAAAGACGGGTTGCGTTCCGACGCGGCATCTGGTATCGACGCGCTTCACCTCATTGCGAGGCACTCCATGATCCCAATGCCCGCTGACACGCTCAATGTCGCGCTCGATTGTTTGAATGCACATCCGAACTGGTATCTGTTCCCGATCAAGCGTCTCGAAAAATATCCGCCGTGCTTCACAGACAATTTGCGTCTCGCGTCCAACGATCCCGAGCAAATAAAGAAATGGTACAAGCTGTACCCGGGGTGCAATTGGGGCGTCTCCCTCAAAAAGTCGAAACTGATCGCCGTTGACGTTGACCGCAAGCCCGGCAAGGTCGGCGGCGCGTCGCTCGACGCGCTCGAACTGAAACACGGCATCCTGCCGGACACGTTCACTGTTAGCTCGCCGAGTGGCGGCCTCCATATTTACTTCGACGAAACCGACACGGTGAAGCACGCGATGCGCCAGGGCGCATTCGGCCGCGACATCGACTCCACCAATTACACCCTGTTGCCCGGCTGCTGGCTCTCGAACAATGCCGAGCAGGGCTACGAGATTGTCAATGACGCGCCGGTCGTACCGGCGCCGGATTGGTTCGCTGAATATCTCGGCGAGAAGGAAGCTGCGCCTGCCGTCGAACAGACGCCGGTCGTCGAGCAGGATACCGACGACATCACCGCTCGCGCGATCTTCTATTTGCAGAACGACGCCAAGCCATCCATCCAGGGACAGAATGGCGAGTTCGCGTTGCTCATGACCGCTGCGGTCCTGAAAGATATGGGTATCAGCCGCGAGAGCGCGGTCGAGTTGCTCAACGAGTTCTACAACGTCCCCGGCAAGTGCGAGCCGCAGTGGGAGCTTAGCGAAGGCCCGATTGCCGACCGCCTCGACATGAAAGTCGGCAACGCCTGGAACTACCTCACAAAGAACGCGCCGGGCGCGCTGTCGCCGCAGGCCGAGTTCGGCGGCAAGAGCGCGAAGATCGACGAAGATGACATCAACAAAACGCTGGCCGTCTACTTGGCGAACCCTGGCAACCCGGTCAAGTCGGACCTTGACGACGCGGTAGTCGCAGCCGCCAAGAATGCGCGAAAGGAAGCCGCTGCGGAGGACACCGAAGTCCCCGACAATATCGAGGATGATCCGATGTTCGCCCGGGCCGAGCCCGAGGATGTCGGCGCCGAGGAAGTCAAGCCCGTCGCCGAGGCGCCGCAAAACCTGCGCCTGCCGCCGCTCGACAAGATCGACTGGAAGGCCAAGCCCAACAGCATTGAGGAAGCCTGCAAGCGTTGGGTCTGGGTCGCGCAGCTTAAGCGATTTCTCAGCCGCCGCGATCCCACGCAACAGTGGGATGTCGCGCAGTTCGACTCCATGTTCAACGTATTCCTTGGCAAGCCAACCGGCAGTATCTCGAAAGAGCTTTTCAAGGAAGGCTCGTTGCTGCGCAAATTCCACTACGTTGCGTTCCGCCCTGGCGCCAAGGAAATCGCTGGCGTCGAGTACAACGTGTGGCGCGCGTCGCCCATTCAGCCGATGATCGGCGATACGTCCGCGTGGAACGAGCACATCAATTATCTGTTCCAGAACGAGGACGATGCCAACCACGTCCTCAATTGGATGGCCTGGGTGGTGCAGAACCCGGGCCGCAAGCCCAACCACGCGCTCCTCATCGTCGGCAAGAATACCGGCACCGGCAAGAGCCTTGTCGCTACCATCTTCGAGCAGATCATTGGCGTCAAGAATACGCAGCGTCCGAAGAACAGTTCTATGGGCGGCGACTTCAACGGCTGGCTCCGCGATTGCCGCCTGTGCATTATCGAGGAGGTGTATCAGGTCGGCCGCCGCGAAAACCTCAATGCCATGCGCGATATTTTGACTGAGGCCCGCGTCGAGGTGAATATCAAAGGCATTCCGGCTTTCACCATCGAGAACTTTGTTGCGGCTATGGGCGTCAGCAACCACCCCGATGCGTTGCCGCTCGACAAATATGATCGGCGCTGGCTTGTCGTCGAGACGCTCGCCAGCCGCCGCGAGCGCGAGTATTACGAGCCGTTGTTCAAGATGGCGCGCGGCATCGACAAGGTGGGACTCGCCGCGATCTACGCCGAGCTTCTCGCCCGCGACCTGGGCGACTACAGCGCGCTCGGTGCGGCGCCGGAGACTGCCGCGCGTGCTCAGATGATCGAATTGTCGCGCGACGATGCCGAAACGTGGCTCACGGAGAACACCGGCAACCCGCCGCTGTGCCGCAACGTGGTGGCTATCAACGACATTGTGGGCGCCATGCCGCCGACGTTGCAGCGGACCAAACGCCTCATCACCACAACGATCCCGAACTTCCTCAAAGACAATCTCAACGGCACGCGCCACGATCAGCAAGTGTGGCTGAGCAACAAGACAAAGGTTCGTCTGTGGGTCCTGCATGGCCGGTACGAAATGCTCAAAAATGAAAACCTCGCGGCCATCTATGAGAAGGGTCTCAAAGAGACGAACCGCGAGGCTGATACGTCAGCGAAGGCCGACTTCGAGGAGGACTAGGCCGCTACTGCGAGACGCGGCTTAGCCTTGTAGTCCGGCGGATCGGCGGCGCTGTAGGCATCGCCGAACTTCGTCACCATCGAGTCCAAGTGGCCGCTCAACATCTTGCGGTCGCGCCCGAGGTTGGGATTGTAGTAGTCCTCGATCAGCAGGATCGCAATTTGCCACGTCACGGTGCGAATGTGCGGCTTGACATACCCGAGCTTGATCGCCGCGCGCTGCGCCTTGAGAAACAGCCCGAACGAAAAATCAGGATTGTCAGGCAGCACGGCACGAAACCGCGCTTCGTCGAAGGTCGGTTGCGACGCGAGGATCGCCGCCACGGCGCCGGTCATCGCTGTCGTGTACTTGCGGTTGACGCCGAGCGACGTGCTGACGACAAGCGCGATAGCGTTTTCCAAAACCGACTTGCCGGTCTTGGGCGACTTTTGCTCGAAGGCGAAGCGCAACGTCGGCAGTTGCACCTTCGGCATGTTGTTGCCGAACTGCGCCATGACTGCGGTGATCGGCTTCACGTCGTCGGAGCCGCTGTCGCGCCACACGTCATATGGCGATACGCGAGTCCGCTGTGTACCGAGCCGCTTGAACAGCGCGTGCTCCTGCGCCGGGGTGAGACCGTAGAGCAACCGGCACGGCAACGTCTTGACGAGGCCGCCGGACAGAACGTCGGCCATGTAGAGGCGGCCCACACCGTCGATGACCCACATGCTGTCATCCTTGTGGACACTGACAGTGAGCACCTCGCACGCCAATGCGTCCCATCCGTTCGCGTCGCGGATGTGCGCCACGCACCGGGAGCGGCGCGCGAAGCCTTGCGGCGTGTCGTTGTAGGGGTTGCGGTCGCCGTGGCAGGTATGGATGCGAAGCATCTGCAACGGAACGTCTTTGACGTTCGTGGTCGCCGTCAGCATCGCCTCGATGTCCGCCGTGATGTCCTCACGCTCGGACGGTGGCGCGGGCGGAGCGGCTCGCGCTACCAGCTTGTAGGTATGCCGGTTCGCCTCTCGACGTGCGCGACGCGCACGCTTGGCGTCTTTCTTACTCGCCATGTTTTGTCACCTTGGGTTGGCCGTTACGCGATGGCGCGCAGCGGCAGCGGATGCACTGGCAATTGCACTTCACGGGCTCGCCGAGCTTGTGCGACGTGACCTGCACCTCGAACTCTATCGACGTGCCATCATCACCGGACCAGTCGCCGGTGATGTATCCTTTGATCGTGACGGGGATTTTGAGCTTGTGATCCTTGACGAGTTTACGGAGCTTCGCGCGTCCGGTCTTTACGTCAAGTATCGCAAAATTTGATGTTGTTTTCATCCGCCGTAGTTGCGCTCAAATCCGAGCGATGGCAAGAGGCCATCGCTCGGCGTGGTTAATTTTCTACTCCTCGTCAGCGAAACGCCGCACCGGAGATTTGTGCAGGCGCCGCCCAAAGTCGGCATCGGTCGGCGGCCGTGACGTGATGGCGGGCGGCACCGGCGGCGTCGGCTCGACGATACTGACCGCCTTGACGACCAGCATCTTCTTGGGAGTGACGCCGGGCCGAGTGATGTTTCGAGCGATCATTTTACCGGCGGCGGTCTCCGCCTCGCCTGGGCTCGTATAGTAGGTGCGCTCGTAGGCATCCACGCCGATCACGCAAAAACGGTCAGGCGGCGACGCGGCGCCCATGGCGCAGGCATCGTGTGCAGCCTCCTCGGTGCTTGGCGTGCGAGATACGCTCTCGACGCCCATGGTCTCGTCCAACACTCGCGCGACGCGGCGCTCGACGGCGCAGCGCACGGTGGTGTCGAGCTTCGGCCAGCCGAAGTGTGAGAGCCCGTCGTCGATAGCGGCGAGCACGCGGTCGATACGACTCGGAGTAGGAGCAGGCATGGTGTTGTCCTCGGTGGGTTTGGGGATGAAGTTCAAGCAGCCCTCGGGCAAATGAAAGTGCGCCACGCAAGAGCAAATCGGCTGCGAGCACTTGCCGATGTTGACGTGATCCCGGAAAATAAATGCGCCCATTTTACTCTCTCGCATTGTCCGGCCTCATGCCCACCAACGGGTGAGCCCATGCCGTGCATCGCTCCGGCAGTGGCACGCTTTTGAGCGCGTCCACATACATACGGCAACCGGCGGTGGCCTCGTACTCGGCAGTGTTCGGGTCGCCATCGCCTACCTCACGCGGCACCAACAAACCGGCGCGCACCAGATCATTCGTGTAGCTTTTTGTCGCTATCGAAAATCGGTGCGCCGGTTCGTTCTCCGCATAAGGATAAGGATGGCACAGGTAGTGGATCGCGATGCGGATGTGCAACGGTGTCATTTTGCCGGAGGCGGTGTGAGGTTGCGCGTCGCTTCGAGGATCGGCAGGTTCGTCTCGGTCGGCACGTAAATCACGCTCGGCGACCGATTGTTGCCCGCCAGATCGGTGATCCAGAGATACCGCAGATACGCCTCGTTGTTCTTCAACGAGTCGCCGATGATTTGGTTCGCCCTGGCAACGCCACCGGCGCGGATGACTTCGGCGTCAGCCTCGTACTGAGCGGCTTCCTTCTTGGCCTGCGATGTCTGCACCGCGACCTTCTTGCTGTATTCGGCTTTCGCCAATTCAGCCTCGCCATCGAGTCGCTGCGAATAGACGTTGTACTGCGGGCACCCATACAAGCCGCCGCAGAGAAGGCCGATAGCGGCGAGCGAACACGCCGTACCAAAGCCGAAACCAAAACCTCCGCCGATTACCATTGGCTCATCCTTTGGTGGTCGTCCGCCGCGCGGGCGGTACGAGGGGACATCTTCGTCGCCAGTTTCGTCGTCGATATTCATCGTCGCTAGGTACGGGCGCTCTATCTGAGAGTCAACTACTTTTTCCCGCTATGGTTAAGCGGCGAGCTTCGCGTTGCGCTGACGCTGCACGTTGATGCCCTTGCGCACCAAACGATAGGCGCGGATTGAGACATCGCTGCCGTGCTTGCGACGGAACACGCGGTCGCCCGCGACGTATTTGAACCCGTGCTCGCGTGCGAGCTTTCGCAGTTCGGGCACGGTGCCTTTAATCTCGGTGTACGTGGTTTTCATGGATGCTTTCCTTGTGCTTGCATTGACGTATCACACCGCTTGAACGCGGTCGCCTTGAATTTGTGATCGAGCTTAACGTATGGCCCGAGCCCGTAACGCTTGCCGGTGACGCCGCAGCGTTCGCACTCCATCGAGTCGTACATCTGACCGTGACGCGGGCCGCCGCTCATCGTTTTGGTCATCGCGGTGACCTTCACCCATTTGTGTTCGGCAGGCGGCACCTCGCCGACTATATCGCAGCGAACAAACAAACGCTTACGCTCATGCGGGCGCAGCGTGCGGTTGAACCACGCGAGGATGTCCTTCGACCACTGCACCGGGTCTTCGGTGACTTGCTCATGTGTTTCGGACATCGCCGCCGAGTCCTTCTGACCCGGATGCTTCCACCAGAGCGTGAACTTCATCGTCTTGTCGCCGGTGACGCCGGTGTACTTTGGCGACGGCGGATCGCTCGGCGCAAGAAAACCTGATTGTCGCTGTGCCGCAGTCACTTCTCACTCCTGTATGGTTCGCGCAACGACCCATCCTGCGTCGTCAGCGCGTCCTCCATTGGCCTGATTTCGTGGACAACGTAGGGGTTCTCGCCAGGGCCGTGCATCGGCGAGAACGGTCGCTCGTCGCCGATCCTAAACCACTCGCCTAGCTCATGGTTCTCGACGCCACGGCAGCACTCGAACATCCAGCGGCGCCACGACTTCATGTTGTAGGTCGCGGTCGGCACCGGAAAGTAGTGGTCGATGTCGCGCGGCGTCAGATCATCCGGGTCCGCCGAGTCGTAGCCGGGCACGAAGATCACGAGGCGCAGCGCACCATCCTCGTCCTTCAAACGAAAGGTCCAACCCGGCTTGCACTTCGCGTTCGCGACCAACTCTCTCAGGATGTCGTGCGTGTCCTTAGCCACCGACGTACTCCGCTACTGTGATCGTCGGCGCTTTGTGACGCCGCGTCTCTTGTTTGATGAACTGCGCGATGTCGGAAAGGCATTCCTCCTCGAACACGCAATTCGGCTCCGGGTAGAAAGAATACTTGCGCCAACGCGACATCCACCGCACGTAACCGAGGTGGTCGCCGCCCTTGCGAGCTTGAACGAGCCACACGATTGTCTTGCCAGTGGCCGAGCGGCCGGTCATGACGAACTGAATGTGCTCGCCGTACCAGAACGTCTCGTCGTCTGTCGGTTGGCTAAGCATCAGCGATCTTCGGGCCTTGTCGTGATGAGTACGACCGGACAATTGGAGTTGGCCTTGATGAATTCGAGCCACTCCATTTCGTGCTTCTCGCGAGTCTCGATCACGACGGCGGTCATGCCCATCGCACCCGTGGCCGCGATCTTCGCCATCACCGGCGCCTGGAATGCCGCGACTTGCACGACAATCACATTGGCGCGCGAAAGCACGCTGAATAGCGACACCGGATCGAAAGCGACGACGCCTCGCGACTCGTCAAGGTCATCGCCTATCGTGACCACGAGACCCTTCTGCCCGAGGCGTGCGGGCGGTGCCGTGAACGGGACAGGCGCCTCGCCGGGCTCCGCCTGGAACACACTCAGCATTGCGCAGGCGCCCGCGCACACCGCTTCGAGCACGGGACGGTACGGGTGGTCTCTCAGCGAACCGTCGAGCAGTCCTTCGGCCAACACGGCCGCGTCGAGTGTCATCATCGTCTCTGTCATTGCACGCTCCTGGGGGTTAAAACGGTATCTCGTCGTCGAGTGCCTTGCGTTGTTCGTCGGTCAGTGCATCGTACTTCTCTTTCCGTTCAAGAGATTGCCGACGCCGCACCAGGGACGCGCTCACCGTGAAGTCGCGGCCCATGACGCGTTCAACTTCGTAGCCCTCGCGCAACGCGTCCTCGCACCATTGGCGGGCCGAGCGCGGCACGATCATTTCCACTTCACCGGCGGTGCCGTTCTTGACAACGCGGTGGATGCGAACACGCGCCGGTTCTTTCTTCGCGTCGTAGTAGATGCGGAAAATGAACGGCGCGGTGAGCCGAGCTCTCATTAGCTCGTCCACAAGCTGCATGATGATTTCCGAGTCGGTGATCATCGCTTGATTGTCCATTCATCGCAGACCGTGCGTGTCGTCGGCGGTACAGCGAACAACGGAAAGCCAGCGTCGTTTTCGGTGTGCGACTTCAAACACGGCGGCACGCGCGGATCGAAGTGCGCGCTCGCCCACAAGATCAGCGCAGGGATGCCGATGACGCCTGCGAGGAGGAAGAATGAAAAGACCCTATCGTCGCGGCTCATGCGTCGCGGTTGTACCTCTTGATGCTCCTCGCGCGGTGCGCTCCGGGGATTGATAGCACCGCTCATCATTCACCATCCACGTTGTAGTGGCCGTTGTCAAAGCAATAGCTCTGCCCATCGACCGTGACGCGGTGCGAATACGCCGGACAATGCGTGCGCGCGAAGAACGCAGCCGCCCAAATCAGGAGGAGCATCCAGAGGATAGCCGGTACGATGACGCGCAAAATCATTGCCAAGCCGCCGGTTTCAGTTTGGGCCATCGCTCGAACAGTCGAGTCTTGGCCGCTTTGTAATCCACGATGCCGATCAGTTTCGCCTGATAGTCGCGCCTGAGTTGGATCAGTGTCAAGCGTGCGTGTACGACATCGTTAATCGGGTATCTGGTCGCAAGCTCCTGGCGCGAGAGCTTCATGTCCACTTGCTCAGCGCGAGCCGCGTGGTCGCGAAGATTTCGGCTTCGGTTGCTTTGCGCGGCTTGGCGTCAACCCACTCCTCGCCAGCGGGCCAGAACACGCGGGCGTGCTCGCCGTCGCCGACGCGCGTGCGCTCATTCAGCGTCACCGTACCGAAGCCGGGCGCGCTACGGTGTATCTCATCGGCGGCCTGATAGTACGTGTCGCCGGTGTTGTAGGTCTCGACCGGGAGCGCGCGAAGGTTCATGCGCAGCCGCGTCGCCTCTTGCAGCGTGGCATCGACGCCGGTCTTGATGAGCTTGTACTCGAACGGGTCGCCGCAGAAATGATCCTCGACGAAACGGATATTGTGGAAAGGCCCGTTGACGATCCACGACTTGAAGTGCCACGGATGATCGTGGATCGTGCTCACGCCCGGCACCATGAGCGTGCTGTCCCAGATGTTGAGACGGTATTGCTTGTCGTACACCGGGCCAGGGATGTAGCAACGCATCATGCCGAAGCCCTGCACTGTCCAATCGTCGAACTGGTCGGGATGTTGCAGCATATGCTTGACAGCCGCGCGAATGAAAGCGTGCTCGACTATTTGATCGAGTTGCAGATCGCGCTTATCTTTGACCGAGCCCGCATTCCAGTCGAGCGGGTCTCTGGCGTCATATGGAGTTGGCTTATTATCCATCACCCACCTGCCGGTATGAATTCATCAAGATACATTATCTCGATGTCGATGTTGAGCGGCCGAAGTCGCTCTATGATGTCACCGAGTCCTTTGAACTCGCGCGTCGGCGAGATACGCACAAACCGTTGCGGCTTGGAATAGTCGGCGCCCCACACCGACTCGGAGCCGTGGATGAAGGTGAGCGCGTCTTTGTAGGGCGCGGTGTCAAACACCGCTTCGACGGCTGCGGCGCGCACACGCGAGATACCAAACATCTGAATATCAGGCATAGCGCACCTCGTAGTACAAGCGCCGCGCGAGAAAGACCGGGCCGGTGATGAGCAGGATCACAAGCGCAATTGCGCCGCCGCTGAATGCGACGACTGCACGAAATTTTCCTGGGTTCGTTTCGTACTTTCGCACCATGTACCGCACCGCGTCAAGCCACACGCAGTAGCCGACGATGCACCACGCAATCGCGGCGCCTTGAGCGGCATTCGAGTCGAGCGCCAATTCAATATAAGGGTAGGCGTATATCGCGCCCACGACGAAACCGAGTAGGACAGCGAACGTCACGATCCACACGAGAAGCCATCCCGCCCAATAAGCAATCCTCGGCATCAGTCGCTCTCCCGATTAATCCAGTACCGCAGCCACAAGCCGCCCTCGCCATAGCGCACGCGTGCCTGTTGCAGCGACACGGGTTCCTCTTTCTCGCCGTCGAGCGCCAACTCGATGATGCGGCCGATAGTCTTTTCGGTCTCGTCGAGCGCGGCGAGCAACTCGGCTCTATTTTCCTTCGAGACCATCGCGCAAGACTTTCAGTTCGGCTTCGAGCGCAGCCTTGTGCGAGCGTTGCGCGTTGACGATGAACTCGGCAAGCTGTGTGATGTTGAGCACCGGGCATTTGTCCATAAGCACGATGGACTCGCCGTCGCCAAGGTCATCCACTTCGCCGAGGTTTTCTTGTTCGCCGAGCGCCTCCGCGATCAGCACGCCCATGGCGGCGACCGCAGGATCGACGCCCATGCCGATCAGTGCGCTCTTGAGCGTGCCGTCGTCAGCCTGGGGCGCGGGCTCCGCCGGATCGTCCGGCTTCGCCACCGGCGGCACGAGCATGTAGACCACCTCGTCGTGAAGCTCTTTGTCACGATGACGGTACAACTTCTCGCCGTTACCTGCTTCGAGCACGTCGGGGAATTCGCTGGTCGGCATGTTGCTGCCTATCACCACGCGGTCAGTCTCGCGCATTCCTAGCTCACGGAGTTGTCCGGTCATTTGTTTGGTCCTGATGTTGCGTGCGGGGGATGCGGCGTTGCAGCCGCGAGGATTGCGTGCGACAGGCGGTCGAGCGCCTTCGCTTGGATGATCGCAGCCGCTAGACGTGGATCGGCATTCGCCGACATCGCGGTCGTTGCCTCATCCTTGTAGTTCAATTGCTCAGCCATTATCGCCTCTCAAATTTCGCGCCGAGGGTTTTCGCGGTCACCTCGAACAGATTGGTCGCAAGCTCCATCCCGGCCCACCCGTGCTCATCGTGGTTGCAGCTATGGACGAGCTTGTTGCCGATGTAGAAGTCGAGATTTTCCTCGCTGCCTTCCTTCTCCAACACGATGAATGCCGGGAGCGAGGCGTCGTTGGCTTTGCGTCGGCCTTTGCCCGCTACCATATTACGGCCTCGCACCTTCGAGTTGGGATAGCGTATTGCGCGTCACGCGCACGCCAGCGCGGCGCAGCACCGACTCTATTTCGTGCTTGGGGATGTTACCCTTGAGCATGACGCGCGCCCATTGCAAATCGTGTTTGTTGGGCCTGCGCAACCTCGTATTACTTGGCGCACGTCGAGCCCGAGTGTTGCGGTAGCCGTACATCGCCAGCACCGCCTCGCGACGACGCGCGTCATCTGTTATCGCGGCGATCAGCGCGCATAGATCACGCCCCTCCTGGCGATGAGCTTTGATGCGTTGATCGAGTTCTCGGTTCATTGAAACATTCCCACGAATAGCGGCGAGTCAGGGCTGTTGAAAAGCCACGCGACGATCAGCGTCACACCGAGCATGATCAGATTGATCACGATCTTGCGGCGCCGCGTCAGCTTCGCCGGAAAGATTTTCTCATATAGCTCGCGATCATTAGTCATCGGTGCTTTCTCTTACGTTTCGCGGCCTCTAGCACAAGTTGCGCCTCTTTGACAAGCTCGCATTTTGGGCACGATTTCGACCACGAGGGTGCCTCGCCGCTATGGCCGCTGTCAACAGCTAAATCAATCATCCTGCTAAGATGATTAACGAGCTTCGAGTATGACGGGCGCCTCACTTTTGCAGCCTCAATCCGTATGTCTGCACGCTGCGCACCTCGTCGATGCACTGGTTGAGCGTGAAGATCAGATCGCGCGCCGCGTCGGTTTGATCCTTCATGCGCCTATCGAAGTGGATCAGCACAGCCATGATCGCGACCAGCGTCGCGAAGATCGCGATGGCGATGGTGAAACCTAGTACGACTATCATTCGATCCTCACGTTCGCGTCGGCGACATCGACGACGGCTTCGAGATATGCAGCCGCACCGGCAACGCAAGGCGTGCGCAGTTCGAGCTTGACCTTGTGCGACGGCACACCGATGCCGAGTCGGCGCGCGAGTTCAAGCGCAATCGCGTCGCGAATTTCTTTCTCAGTGAATGTGATCGTGCCGTCGATTATCATCGCTCAATATCGCTCCGCATTCCTTGAGTCGGCGCGCTAGGTCTTTCGGCCAGCACGTCAGAATGTAGTTCTGTCGATGCCGCTTGCCGCTTCTGCCGTACCAGAAGCGATGCACGCGATAGTGGATCATCCGTCTTCTCGTATCGTTTGCTCGATCATGTCTTGCGCGATCTTAGCTTGACCAGCGCGCAAGAATGACAGTGCGCTAATCAGCCTTCGCCGCAGCTTTTCGGCGCGGTCGAGTAGTCTTTGTTCGGTTGGCGTCATCTTCCAGTTCTCCAATGATGCCGTCGAGGATTGAGTACAGGCGCGGTGGTGAGCATCCTTCTTCCCACCACGCGTTGAGCAGCTTCCGCAAACGCTTTGTCTGTCGTGTCATGGCTTGGGCCTCGCAACTTTCTGGCCGCCTGGGCCGTAGCTCGCGTCGCGGCCGATGATCGCGGGATTGCCGCGCGTCGAGCGTCCCCAATTCTCACACTGCCAGGGCTTGCTCGATGTCGTGCATTTGCACTTGTTGCCGAGCGCACAGTTGTCGCGAATTGCTTGCTGTTGATGCGCGTACATCACGCGCGCATGTTCGGCATTCATTTGCCAACTCCCGCGACGACTTTGCGAGCGGCGGTCTTGACTATATCGGCAGTCGCAAGATCGCCGGGTTGCCAACCGATGCTCGACTCGCCGTTGGACGACGTTGTGCCCATTGATGCAGCCGCGACCATGCGGCACACACTCACCGCGTCATCAAACAGCCGCCGTTCGGTCGCCGTCATTGCCATCGCGGCGTCACATCCCAATCGGATCGAGCTTCGATATTTGGTTGGCAATGCGTTGCAGTCCTGCGTTGCCGAGTTGCTGTGTGAAGTCGGCGAGCGCGAGCTTGTAGATTTCTTCGTCGATTTCGCCGCGAGCGTACTGTTGGCTCGCGAGCACCAGTCTGGTCAGCGGCATGTCGGCGCGTCCTTGTAGGTGATCTTCAACCGCCCAACGCGGTGAAGCGGGAATGTCTTGGCCTGCATCATGCGTGCGATTTCGTCAGCGTCATCACGCGAGCGAAACTCGACGCCGATTTCGTTGTCTTCGTAGATGTTGCGAAAGCGCACTTTACTTGCGAGCATCTTGCGGCCCCCAGATGCCTTGGCGATAGTGACCTGTGAGTCGGCGCGCAACGAACGGGTCGCTTGGATCGCGCTCGGCTTCACGCAGGATTGCGTTCTGCACGTCGAGCGGCACATCCCATTGCGTCTCGACCTTCGGCAGCGTCAGCGTCGGCGCCTGTTCGTCGTCAGTGCTCGGCAACGCAGCCGGTAGCAACTTGCTCATTCTTTTGCTCCGTAGCAGCGTTGCTCATTGCATCGCGGCATCGTGCGTGTATGTAGCGCGATCAGCACGATCAGCGGGATGTAGACGTGCGCCAGGACGATTGCAATTAGCATTTACTCAACCTCGCGACCGCCTCGGTCGGATGCCATTCGCCGCAATGTATGCAGCGCAGCGCCATCGAGTCAAGCGACGATTGATCCTCGGCCGACAACGCGGTTAATTGCGGCTCAAGCATCTGTGCATCCTTGCCGTTGCGCAGAAGCACGTCGGCGATCTTGCGGATGCTCACAGCGCGATGTCCCAACCGACTGGACACGCCGTCACCGTGCCGCAGCGTGAGTAGTTGTAGTAGCCGAGACCGACCGCGACACCGGCGAGCATCATGAGGATGAAACTCATTGCCAGGACGAAGCGGTAAAATTTTCGCTCGGCGCCGAAGTGACGCGCGTCGCGATCAGGATCATCGTGCCAAAGGTTTCCGGTCATCACTCCTCGCAATCTTTGCAGCGGTATTCGTGACCGCAGTCCTTCATGGTCTTGGCGTCGAACCAGTGGCCGCAGCCTGCGCATTCGAGGACCATCGTGTCAAGCACTTTGCATTCTTCAAGCGTGAGCGACTCGATTTCCTCTTGCTCATCACGACCGCCGTCGCATGATGCCAGGAGCCTGTTGGCGAGCACGCGAATTTCGGCGTAGCGTTTGGGCTCGACGCTCATGTGCGAGCCCTCCGGCGTCGCCAGTGATGACGCGCCCAATCGAGCGCCACGACCAACACAGCCGCGAGCACGCCTATGATGGCGATCAGCAGCGCGGCTTCAAGCTTCGTCATCTGCGCGCAGCCGCTCGGTCGATCAGCCGTTGCGCGAGCGCCGGACTGACAAACGCATTGACCATCAGGATCACGAACGCGGTCATAGTGCGAGCCCGATAGCGACCGCAATGAGCGCGACGCCGATGAGGATGGTCACGGCCGCGATGATGCGCTGGCGCACAGCTTCGGCCGCCGCATGTTCGATGGTCTGCTTCATGGGCTCGATCTCTATTCGTCGCCTGATAGCCTTGTCAAGCGCGACTTTCGTTTTAGCTTAATGAAGCGTTGCCGCTCCTCCATTGGCAGGCATGTCGGGCATCGCACCGAGCGCGTCGAGCGGTTGCGCGGCGTGTTGGCGATGTGGCCGCACGATAGGGTGCAGCAGCCAGCGCCGCGTGTCAGGATCGCGCGGAGCGGCGGCAGCACAGGATCGGCCCGGGCCGCGTGACGGCACATCGTACAGTGCCCGGACGCGGCAGCGCGTGATCGGTGTCCGGCCGCGCACGGTCTGTCAGGCGTATAGGTCACGAGGTTAGCCTCTCGTCGTTTCATCGTCGTCATTTACCTGCGGTTGGGCCGACTGTCAACCTTTTCTTCTTTTTAGCGTATTGCCTCATACTGCCTCGAACTTGCCTCATACCCCTGATCACTGATAGTGCGTTGATTTCTCTCATTGTTTCACCTTTGCCTCATACTGCCTCATACTTTGAGCATGATGTGTGAGAGAGTAGGTATAGAGGGGGCGCCGGGCGATCTACGGTAGGGTGACAGTGCTGTGTGTATTCTAGCGCCGACCCTCGAAGTATGAGGCAGTATGAGGCAGACTGCTAACCCTCTGTCGGATATGGAGGAATTGGCGCCTCGTTTTTGACCCCCCTTGAGGCAAACTGTCGTCGCAGCGGTTGACAGCGCCAGGATGCCCGTCGAGCGGCTCCGTGCCCGGGTCATTGACGGATCGGCCGAAAGAGGCCGCGTTAACTATAATCTCTCCGATCTTGGGCGCGCGGAGCCTTGATTTTGCTCGACTTTTTCGCCTGTTAGGGTTACCGGCGACGTGATTTGGCCTCATTTCGGGCGTCTTAACCTTACTTTTTAGTTATATTGCCCATTTTTGTTAACCTTAACAACGGGTTAGGGTTACTTTTTAGCGTAAAGATCGCCTTTCGAGCGCTGCCGTTAACCATGGTGGGCACGATTAACCATGGTGGGCGCCGGGGTGGAGGCTCACTGAGACGGTTGGAGGGTCAGGGCCGGTAACCCTAACGGCGGGATGGTTGGAGGGTCGGAGGGTGTGAGCTACGGGGTCTGCAACCATGGCGGGGGCTCGGCGAAAGGCGGGTATGTGCCCCTTCGCCGACAGTCGCTCCCGAAAAACAGAAAAAGAACAGCCCCGAATTCTCTTTTTAGTGAAACGTAACCGGGATACGTTTCGCGAAAAAGAGAAATTCCGTTTTAGAAAAACAACTCCGGTTGACGCGCTCGCTTTTTCGTGCAAACAATCGCCCCGACATCCCGCGAAAAGCGGGGGACCGCAAGGTCGGCGAACAGAGGACCGCGCCTCGGAACGCGGAGCATACTCGGCGGTGCGGACGGGTCCGGCCGCCGAGCACTTCATCGGAGCGCGCGATGCTCGACCGCCGAAATTTTCTCACCAATGTCATCGCCGCCCAAGCGATCATCCAGGCAAAGGTCATTGTGCCGTTGCTCAACCGCATCGAGCGCATGACGTTCGACGACCGGCGACTCGCGCTGCGCGACGACAACCGTTTCCGTTATCTTAGCGACGGAGACTGAGCATGTGGGCCATCAAACAGATCGTCAGCATCGTCGTCGCGTCGCTCATCGGCATCGCCGCCGCGTTGCTCGTGGTCGGCATCCTCGCCTTCGCGGCCAGCACCATCGTCGCCATCGTTGACATCAGCGGCCAGATCATCACGCCAATCGAGAGGCCATTCAAATGAAGATCGCAGCCCCCGCCATCGGTCTCGCAGTTCTATCCGTCGCGCTCCTCTTTAACGTCGTCCCCGCGCCGACGATCCACTTCCCGGGCATCGTGCCGCTCGCGATGCTCGCGTGCGTCGTGCTGATCCTGGTGCTCGGCATTCGCAGGCAACGTCCGCTATGAGGGAACATCGTCCTAGTAAGGCGGCGCTACCGCGAAGCCGTAGTCCCGCTGCGCGGGCTCTTGCTCGGCCCGAGCACAGGCAGCGGGTCATCCCCGACAAGCGGGCAAAGGTCGAGCGCGAGCAACACCGCCGCGACATGAAGCATCCGCGCACGCGGATCGAACGCGTGATCGTCGAGTCGAACCCGGAGAGCACGAGCGCGCGGGCGGCGTGGATGGGATGCAACCACGACAACACCGGCGAGTACAGTTGCGACCACCAACCCTGCATCCTGTGTCTTGGACCTTGGGCGAGGAACAAATGAACGCCACGATCTTTTGTCTCGACAAGCAGCGCCGCTCCGTCGTCAGTTGGATGGAGCAGCTAGGCATCCCGGTCTCAATGCGCTCGCCGCGCACGGTCGCGGAATACGACATCAGCCGCCTTCACGGACTCAACGACATCGTGTACGTTGACATCCCCAATCATCCCGAGCGAACGCCGGAGCTTGTGTGGACCGCGCTCCGCCTGAAAGGCGCGACTATCGTTCGCATCGACGACGACTTCACCCGCGAACGATACAGTAGGAGAGGCAGATGAGCTTCACAGTCAACGTCCCGAAGATCGGCCCGGTCGAGGTGCCGCTCACCACCAAGAACTTCAAGAAGTCAGACGGCGGCCTGTTCGGCCTCGCCGCGCTCGTCATCATCGGCGGCGCGCTCTTGTTGATGTTCGCAAAATGAACGCGTATAAAACGGCTGACGGCAACCCGCTGGCCGAAGTCAATACGCTTTGCCCAAAGCTCGGCGCGGCTCAGTGGACGTGCAGCGCGAGTGAATGCACATGCCACTTAAAGGCGGCAGCGCAGCTACGGCAGATGAATGAGGACGTGCGGCGCGTAGCAATGGGCCTCGAACCGCTCGAAGTTGGGGAATGGTCGAGCTTCGTTTGCCCCGAGGGCCACATGACCAAAAAGTGCAGCGAGCCGGACAACGTGTACTGCCCAACGTGCGACACCTACTACGACCCGCGTCCTTGACGCCTCTCCATTTTCGATTTAAGGATCACGCCGATGGATATGTTTTGGACGCTGCTGTTCATTGTCGTCGTGATCTTCGTCATCATCCCTCGCGTTCTCAGGTGAAGCCATGTCATCCGGCGACAAGAACGATCCGATCCCATTCACCTTCAAAGAAGCGAGCGCGGTCCTGGCGCTGCCGCAGGTTCTCCCGTTCCTGCGGCGGCCGTTCAAGGTCAACTCGAAGGATTGGGACATCCCGTATCTCGCGGGCTACAGCAAAGATGGCTCGTGGATTTTCATCGACCGCGACCTAGGTCACTGGCGGCGCGGCTTGACGCGGCCGTTCTTGATCGGGCACGAGCACGATGAGAAGTCCGTCGCCGATGCCATCGCCGCGTTGCGCGGCGAGGCGTTGCGCGAGTTGCTCGCGATGCTGCGTATGGCACACACGCACGATCAGGTCTACTATCACTGCCACGGCGTCGCGACCGCAATCGAGGAGCACGCCGTTTGGCTCAAGTATGGCAAGCGCGGCGTCGATAGCTACAACGCCTTCATGCAAACGCAGATCAAGCGCGCCGAGGATGAGCGTATCCGGCGAGTCCCGGCCGTGCTCGACATGCTCCCCTACCAGGGCAGTGATCATCAGGATGTGCGTTTGCGTCACGTAATGGAAGCTCGTATGGTGGCATGATGGCAACACGCGGCCGACCGCCCAATCCTCTGCGGGCCGCAGCGAAGCAAGCCGGTGAAAAGTTCTACGCCGACCAGTTTCCTTGTGACTTCTGCGGGACCAATAAACGCTATGTCAGCAACGCCGGTTGCGTGGCCTGCGCCATTGCGCGCGGCAATGCCCGATACGCGGCACTTGACAACGCCCAGAGAGCTATTCTAAAAGCCAAGGATCACGAACGCTACGTCGAGCGTATGGCCGACGAGGAGACGTTTGAATGATCGAGTCCCCCAAGCGAACCCCGCTCGATTTGGGCGAGGAAAAAGAGAAGTCCTCCGGCTGGAAAGCCGTCCAGGGCATCGCAGTTCTCTCCGGCGCCGGGTTCTGCATCTTCGCTTTGTCGGCCTACGGCTGGCACATTGGCGTCGCACTCGCCGACCTAACAATGAGGCTGTGTCACTCATGAGCGATGACAACGAATATCTGTGGCGCCGACCCGGCACGCGAACACAGGCTGAGCAGTTGCTCGAAGCAGAAATCGCCGACGCGAAACAACCCTATGATGACGAGGCCGAGGAGCGGCATCAGCGCCGACTCCGCGCCATGCGTGCGCTCGGCGACGCCGAGCGCGTAGGGTATCGCCTCTACTACATCAGCATCGCGGCCGTCGTGATCATCCTCGCGGCCGTCGTGATCATGGCCCTCTCATCTGCGCACGGCGCCGAGGCCAAGAGCGACGCGTGGCCGTGCTCGCAGTGCATGAACGGGTGGGTAGACGCCATGACCGGCATGTGCCCGCCCCGGCCGCAATGCCGGAGACCGCCGCGCCGCTCATCGTATCTCTATTGCGCGCCGACCATCGCGTCGCTATCCTCGATCACATGCTTTCGAGTCCGCAAATGAACCGCGACACCGCCAAAGTCATCGCGCGCCGCGCCGAGCGGAAGCAACAACAGTTCGAGCAGAAATGCAAAGCCGCGCCGACTTCGTTCTTCGTTAAGCACGGCGGGCGCACGCTCAAGAACCCCCACTACGTCCCGAAGGCGAAGCGCAAATGACGCAAGTCATCTTGATGATAGTTATCGCCGCGACGTGCGCCGCGTCCGGCGTAGATTGGATCGTGAATGGTAACTACTCTACGGCCGTCGCATTCTTTGGTTTCGCGGTCGGCTACGTCGGCCTCGCTATTCGCTTTGCAGGAGTATGAAAATGAACCGCAGACACCGCACGCTACGCGCCAAGGACGGCGGCACCGATATGAAGATCACCATCGTCATCGACTTCGAGAACGGCTGCTACTCACGCGACGAGCGCGAGACTGCGATTGAAAGCGCGACGAGTCAGGTGATGCAGATCATTCCCGGTATGCGTTTCGTCGCTGTGCCGCTTTCGCGCGTGAAGGTCACGCGATAAAGTCATGCGCGGCCGGATGTCGGACCTTGATCGCGCGATCTATAACAAGCGCGTGTATCAGGAACTCGCACGACGGCGGCTCCGGCATCTGAAATTCCTGTACGTGGCGTCGTTCGGTGGCGTCATCGTCTACTTGATCATGAGGCTTCTATGACCTGTGTAATCGTCGGAGACAGCATCGCAGTCGGCACCGCGACCGCCGAAGGGCTCAAGCCGAGTCGGCGCCCACCGTGTACGATGGACGCCAAGATCGGCATTCCGAGCGGGCAAATCGTCGGCCGCGTTCACGCCGCCGATTTGTTGGTCATCAGCGCAGGCAGCAATGACCCGGACAACCCCAAGCTCGAACGGAACCTTCGTGCCATCCGCGCGAAGGCGACCGGCAAAGTCCTGTGGATCGTGCCGGTCCCGGCACGCGCGGCGGCTCTCGTTAAGAAGGTCGCGGCCGTTCACCATGATGGGATTATTTCTTTCAACCCGGGCCGCGACGGCTTGCATCCGCACTCGTATGCGCCCATCATCGCAGAAGTCGAAAGGCGGATAAAATGACAGGCGTCACCCAGGAAGTCTCCGACCGTCGTCGCCTCGGCAAGCACCCCGCGCTCGCCGCGCCATATAAGCGTGTCGAGGTGGTCGAGGAGGCGGAAGTCACCACCAAAATTCTTGCGTCGGCCATCGTCAGTATCTCGGAAGGCATGAAGCGGCTTCGCACTAGCTCGCTTTCCGACCGCGCGCTGCTGATCCTCATTCAAGACGCGTGCCCGAGCACCATCGGACTCGACAAAATCCGCATGGTGCTCGACGCCGTGGGCGATCTGCGCAAGAAGTTCGTGAGACCGTGATGGTTATCTGGAAGCAAAAGATCACCACTCATCCGATGCAAGTCTTTCTGTTGCCGGAAGGTGCGAAGATACTTAGCGTCGGAAGCTCCTACGAGTACGACGAAGGCTCGATGAAGGATCGCGAGTGCGTGTTCTTTTGGTTTCAGTGCGACCCGGAAGCGGAGAAAACAAAACGCTGCATCCAAGTTTGCCGAACCGGCCAGGGGCATGTGCCCTCGACGGACGACAGCACCGCCAAATTTATTGGCACGCTGCAACTCGATGATGGATTTGTCGTCCACATCTTTGAAAGGTTCGGTATCGTATGATGCTCCTCCTCATCCTCGTCGGCTTTTTCGGTATGCTCGCGCCGTGGCTCGGCTTCCTGATCCTTTTCGTCGGCGCCGCGTTCATGGTATCGGGCATCCTCGGAGTCGTCAGCATTCTGCTGACCGCGCTGATCGTGCTCATCATGATTTCGGTCCACTCGTGAGATACGACGGACCAGAGCGTCGGCACTGGCGCGCCATGGGCGTCGAGAAGCCCGACCGGCGTCCGCGCTGCGGCGAGGACGGCACCTGCTGTGGCGCGGTGCAAGGCTGCGGCGATATGGACCCGCCGCGCACGTCCGGCTGGTGGCTCATCGTGCTCGCGGTTATCATCCTCGTTGTCGTCGGCATAGGTCATCACCATGGCATCTGACCCGCGAACCAAACGCTCCGCTCACGCGGTCGTAGTCGTCGCGCTCGAAGTCGATGTCGGCAGTTCGTGGGGCGGCGAGTGCTCCATGGATCAAGTCTACAAGCAGGCCGTCGAGGAAGCCGAGGGCCGCGTTCGGAATATGATCGAGGAGGATAACAAACGGCGCGGGCGCCGCGACGTGCGCATTCACAGCACGCCGAAGGCGACCGCCGTTGTAGCGGAGCGCGAAGTACCGTGATCGTACCGCTCGCCATCATCGCCGCGCTCGACGAGTGCATGACCGGCGTCGATATGGATGTCGTGCAGAAGTACCGCACGCAATTCCTCAACGCACGCGCGTTCCGGGACCGCATAATCCAGACGGCGACTGAGTTTCCGGCGCCGATCAAACTGCGCAAGAAAAACCGGCACGGCTACTATTTCGTCGAGGACGGGCACCACCGGACCATGGGCGCGCTGTTGGACCGTCGCTCGCGCATCGACGCGGAGCTTGTGGACGGCGATCCGGTCGAGCTTAGCTGGCGCTGGCCGCGTATCGCGCCCGTGCTGCTGTTCGGGCATCTGTTGAACGAATGCGGAGTCCCGCGATGACGCGCAAGCTGACGGACGAAGAAATCGACAAGCTCTCCACGCCCGAGGAGCGCATGATGGAGGCGCAATATAAACGCTTGCAGCGTGAGGCGTTGGAGAATGGCTACATGAACGAGACGGCGCTCCTAGAGGCGTCACAAGCCATCGGCGTCCTCGCCGCTCGCAACAAACGATTGGGGCTGATCCCGTGATCGAACTGATACGCGACCACCGCACCGAGATTGTTTGGATCACGACCGAGCAGATGATCCTCGATCTGAAAGCGAAGCGCGTCGTCTTGCAGCCGGGCGACCGAATGGTCGTCACCGACGAACAACCGAAGCTCGTTGCGTTTCCTCGCCGGAGTATCAGCGGATGAAGATCGCCACCAAATATCTGCCGGTTGACGTGTGGACAAACCTCGCGCTCAAGCGGGCGATCAGATTGCTTGATGGCCTAGGAGTCGGTGACGTGCCCGGCGCGCCGTCAGTCGAGAGTGTGCGCGCGGAGCTTCGCGATGTGCTGTTTCGGCGGCGGGCCGAGCACGTCGGCGCCGGACGCAGAGCCGCTATGGCATGGAGCGAGGCCATCGCGAAAACTGCAAGAGACGAACGGAGAAAAGCACATGCTAAGACACCTCATCGCCGTCGCACTTGATTGGGCGAAGCGTTGCTTCCCCGAGGAGCAGATGAAAAATCCGGCCACGCGCTCGCTGCGCGTGTTCGAGGAAGGCGCTGAGCTTGCCCAGGCGTGCCGCGTTCCATACGAAGTCGCCGAGCAATGCTTGCGCGATGTCTACGCGAAACCGCCCGGCGACCCGACACAGGAAATCGGCGGCGTGTTTATGACGATCTTTTTGTTCGTCGCGGCGCTCGGTTGGCAGTTCGAGGGCGACAAGCCGATCCACTACTTCGCCAAAGAACTTCGCCGCGTGCTCGACAAGGAAGCGCGTAACCCCGGCGCGTTCGCGAAGCGCGACGCCGAGAAAATAAAGTTGGACAAAGGCCCGACGTGGAGCCCCGGCGGCAAATGATCGACGCAATCCACCTCGCGATCTTCGTCGCCGTCATCGCAGGGTGGATTGCACTCGGCTGCTACATGACGAGGAAGCGGGCATGAGCTTATCCCTCGAAGAAATCCGCGCTCGTATGCGGCCACTTAATGCGGAGCTTGAGCGGGCGCTCGACGTGCTCGCCGAAGCGCGGGCCGGTGTCGAGCTTGTCCGCACAAAAATTCGCTCGGTGCAGGAGCGGTGTCGGCATCCCGATAAGTTCGAGACAAGTTGCATGGGCGATAAGGGATGGCATTGCCCGGATTGCGGAGCGGGCGGATGATTTGGAACCCGGCCTCCGTTGCGCTACTGATTATCGCGCTACTGTGGGGCACGGCCGAGGCGCTCGCCTACTTGCGCAAGCGACGCGAGCGGCGTATCTCTCCTAAACCGGCGCACCGATGTCGCCGGGACACGACGCCGGAGTTCCGCGCCATCTGTACGCGGATCGGGCATTGCCCGTTCGGGGTCTACGACTCAGGGGAATGCCCGTGACTGAAATCGACCCGAAGAAGCCCCTCGAAGAAATCGCCAAGGCGCCACCCGGCCCGGGCGATGAATTCCACATCAAGCCGAGCGTCGAGTTTGCCAGGGAGTTGACTTTCGCCGTGGCGCAACTACGTCACGCCTACGCGAACCTTGCCGCCGGGAAGGTGGTCGATCAAAAGGAATTCGCGGATGGCCTAATCTCACCGCAGATCGCGCGCATTGAGAAGGTGCTTCGGAGACTCGCATGAAGGATTGGTTGGTATTTCCGTTCCTTGTTGTGTTGCTCGTGCTCGGCCTCGCGGTCTGGTACGCGGTGATGAAGCATGAGCGGTGCCAGTCCGGCGAGATTTGGAGCGCGCCAGATCGCATGTGCGTCGAGGACTGCCCACACTCAGGATGCGTCTGATGCCCCTTTCATTCACAGTGACACTCTACGGACCCGACGAACACACCGAGCGCAACATGGCACAGGGTCTTTGGGACGCGCTCGAACGCGGGCATTGCGACACGTACCGGACTCGCCCGGTGGTCGCGATGCTCATCGGCGAGGCCAAGTATGAGCCTGTCGTTGACTCGCCGCCGATGAGCGGACGCGGCAAACAGAAAGTAGCGTGATGCCCCGAACGTGCTCGACGCCGTGCAGATGCCAAGAGCGGATGGGCAATGATTTTTGGTTCTTGCCCGCCGACCGATGTCTGTACGACGCGGACGCGGCGGTCAAAATGAATAACCTAGCCTGCGGTCTCGCGCCATACCTGCCGCCATTCCCCGAGTTGATTTTCGACGAGGGGCACCATGGCCGGTGACGCGTACTGCCCATGCTGCGGCGGCCCGCTGGCGAGCGACTCGGTTGACATCGGCGTCGGCTTGATGCTAGGTCCCGCGTACTGCACTGATTGCGGATGGAATGAGAACAGTGGACCCGAAGAAAACTTCCTCGACTCGCCCGGGGACTTCCTCGATCCCGACGAGTCCGATAAGGACAGTCGCCGAGGCAGTCGCCGCCGAGCACAAGAAAGCGGACGATGAACTTGCGCGACGCATGATGCTCGACGTGCTCGGTGATCCTGGCGACCCGCTCAAGGCGGCAATCGAAAAGGTGATCCCCGAACGCGTAGATCGTCAGGGCAATCGAACGAGCAACAAGGATCGCGTGTGATGCCTGATCTTTCCGCCCTCGTCACCATGGTCATGATTTGTTGGGTCCCGGTTGCTCAGCCTCACGCAGCGCCGATGCTCACCGAGGCGTGGCGCATCGAAAAATCAATGCCGCTCGATCAGTGTTTGATCATGAACCGAATGGCGTCCGGCGGCGGTCGCGCGGCGGCTATCACCGTGCGGTGCGGCGACGGCTTCGAGTGGAAAGATAAACAGCCATGAACGAAGCGCGGCTGCGAGAAATTCTCGCGGAGGAATTCGAGAAGGCCGAGGGTCTGCCGCCCAACGCGGCGGAGTACATCGCACGAATACGCGGTGACGGCCCGCTCCCGGCCGGTCTGCAAGCGGTGGTGGACGCCATGCGGCGCGCCGTAGAGGAAGATCGGGACCCGCTGGCGTGAGCAACTTCAATACAACGATGGACGGTCGCGAGCTTTTCATCAAGCTCGCCGAGAAAGTTGCGCGTGGCGAACTCGTCATCACGCACTGCGTCATGAACCTAATGCCGTCGATGGATCGGCGGTACGATATGAGCATGAGCGGCGAGGTGTTCACGTCGCAAGCGGCCCGCACCAAATTCGATATGAAGGTCACCGCCGTCGATAGCGAGCCCGGGCGCCCGGTGCCGCCTACGCGGGTCTCACTGCCGGTGCAGGTCCGCGAATTGATTTTCGACGAGGAGCCGGTGCCGGTCTACGACGAGGATTTGGCCCCCGATCCTGCGGGGAGCAGTCTGTCTCCATACGGGGACGATTTCAAATGAGAAAATCCACGCCTCGCGAGAAGCTCGGCCGCCTCGTCGCCGGAGTGGACTCGGGCAACTTTGAACTTGAGAGCTTCAAGCCGATCCCGGTTGTCCAGCAAAACCTTGTCGTGATCGAAATTGTTTTGAAGCGAACACCGAAGCGGCTTGAGCCCGGCTCCGGCAATCCAAAACCGAAGCGACAGCCGCCGACCAGTTTCGCCAAGCAAGTTCGGGAATTGATCTTCGACGATGAAGTGACCGGGCAACGGTGGGCCGATGGCTGAGATTTCCGGCGACCCCGATCAATTCGTCATTCATCGCCTGCGCGCAAAGCCGGTCGAGTACACGGTGAAGATCAGACATTTTGTCGGCGACGGTAAGTGGATGATGGGTGTGACCGTCTGCGATCTTGCAGACACCGACCGCAACCATGTTTCCGTCGCGGCCGACCTGCGCTATGCTGCCGAAATGTGCGAGGATATGGATGGCTGAAACCGCGCCCGAAGTTCTCGACGTGAAGATCGTGCGAGTCGGCGGCTACGAGGTTGGCGTCGATCATCCGTTCTCCGAAGTTTTCATCACGACAAAACTCGGCACGCACTACACGCGTCTATTCCACACCGTTGATGACAGCAAGTTCGCTCGCGCCGAACAGGCGGCGCAATTCAAGCGCCGGTGGGAAGCCGGGCGTCGTCAGTGGGAGTAATCTTTACGGCATTTTGGCCCTCTGGGGCCAAAGCGTCTTGACAACTACTCTCGAACCTGAGTAGGTTCGCCTCGATCCAGCTAAGGTGACCGGCCGATGTCGAAGATGAAGCCCATGACCGCGAGAAACCGAGCGACCGCCATCGTTGTCGCGGCGCTCGGCCTTCTCGTGTTCGTCTGCTATTCGTGTTCGGCGAAAGCCGACTCGATGCTCGGCAAAATGTCCGATCCGGCTTTCATGGGCGTGAAGGCAAAGCCTGCGCAACCGCGCTCGGTGACGCCTCCGCCGGTGCAGTCCGACGAGCAATGGGTCATCACCGTCATCGCGACGGTTGATGGCAAGGTCTCCGCTGCGGCCACCTACGGCGGCGCGACTTATCCGACCGAGGCACTTTGTGAAGCGGCGGTGAAGGCGGACGCCCAACTCAATGCCAGCGCCGCGCGTGCTGTTAGCGCGCTCAGCGACGACAATCCTGGCACGAAGGTCGCGGTGGTGATCGCCTGCGCCATGAAGGTGAACTAACTTTCCCGTACTTGAGGCACGCGATAATGAGCATTCAGACAAAGCCCCCCGCCGTTTCCAAAACCACGACCGTCGCCAATATCTCAACCACACAACGCTTCCCGGTCGAGCGGTCGAGCGCGGCAAAGCCACCGCCGCAGACGCGCCCGCCGGTCGCCGCGCGTCCGGCTCCGGCGCCGGTGCAGTCGGCTCCGCAGGGTATCTCGAAGGCGCCGTCGCCGCTGCGCGACTCGCTCGAAGCGATGAGGCATCCGCGTCCCGGCGCGCCCGCGCAAGCGCGCGTCATCCGCGCGCCGACGTACAACAACCCGGTGGACCCGCCGGAAGGTATCGGCTCCGGCCAGCCGCCCGCTGGCGGCATCAAGGTTCGTTAACCAGAACCGAGCGTGACGCTTGACAGTCCCTCCCCGCACTCGTAAGTCGAGCAGTATGGAAGTCCCCTCAGTGAGCGAGCACGCCCGCCGCGCTATGCGCTTTTGTCGGCGCGAGCAAAGTGGCAGGGAATGCTTCTGCGATTTTACTCGTGCGAGACGTTGCGGCAATTTCGCTCCGCCGAAGATCAGCATCTACGATTTGCTCGAAGGGTACTCTCGCGTCATCAAGCGCAAGGTGGGCTATGATTATCAAGGATGACGCGATCAATCTTCTCGCGCTGTACGACCGGCTCCGCGAGTGGGTGCTGGAAATTATCAGCGACGTGCCATACCGCGCCTACGTTGACAACGGCGACTACATTCACATCGCAATCGAGGGCGACGAGGTGGTCGTGAAGTGGAAGGAATACGAGTCGGACTACTATGGCAGCGGCGACGAGAATGAGCGCGAGGCGCGCTTCCCCGTTGAGGCACTGTCCTACAGCAAAGTGCGGCTCGATATGTTTCGCGAGAAGATCAAGGCGGAGGACCGCGAGCGCGAGCAAAAAGTTCGGCTGGCAAATGCTGCCGTCGAGCGCGACCGCAAGGAAGCTCGCGACCGCGCGGAGTACGAGCGGCTCAAACGAAAGTACGAAGATGCCTAAGCGTAAGGACTACGGATCAAAGCCCTTCGACGCCGACGCGGCGAAACTCCTCTCGGGGCACTATCACATAAAGCGTCACAGCGACGGCGAGACGCCGTGGCAGTACGCGCTCGGCGACTACGAAGTTCGTTTTAGCGATAAAACCCCGCGCGGAACGGAGCGAAGGGATGGCGGCTCGTGGGGAATTTATCTGCGAGACTATAACGTCCGGGTCGCAACGTTTGCTGACAACAGCGCCTTCCTGCGCGGTGCGCTCTCTCGGATGTTTGACGCCGCGTTCGCTCTCACCAACAGCGAGAAAATTCGTGAAAGCAAAAAGCACAAGCGTTGATCGCACAGCGGCGACGATGGCGCCCTCTATCACGCTGCTGTGCAAGCTCGGTAGCATCGCGGTTCACGCCGACGAAATGACTGAGCCCGGCGGCCATGACTTCGATGTCATAGCCATGCGCCAGTTGCTCAATGATCCCGAGGTGAAGATGTGGATCATCGACATGGGCGCCCTGCTTCCACGCAAACGGAGTACGCGATGACAGAACTTCTTTTCGACGGCGACGAAGCTGCGGTTGTTGCTCGACTCGAAGCCGCAAAGACCGAGCACGAGTGGAATAAAATCTGCGACGACGCCAAGTCCGGCACCGGCTATCCCGAGTGGTGGTACAGAGCGGTCATCGCGAGCGGGCTCGGCGACCGCAAGGCGCGCCAATTCGGTCGCGCGCCTGGGATCACGGTGACGACGTATGGACGATAAGCCTTGGGTCACCGACTATCGGCCCATGCGGGCGCCTTGGCGCGCGTTCGCAGATTGGTGGCTGTGGATGACAATGCGGTCGCATAAGTTCTGCCGTATTGACACCGATAGCGTGGGGTGTCCGCGCACCGAGCACACCGGCCGCATCATCGGCTTGCGGACTGCCGAGTACGACACGCACGTCGATCAGAAAGGCTACACCTACGCCCTCATCCATTTCGACGATGGCGAGGACGACCGACACCCGTTCATGTCGTCGCGCCGCTACGGGCGCAGCCTGTGCATTTATTTCAACGAGGAAATGCAGCGGTACGAGTACACGCGATGATCGGCTATCAGATAAAGCTCGTCCCCGACTCCGAGCCCAATCACGACGGATGGTGGGTTGATGTCAATGACCCGCCGCCGCGCGGCGAGCGAAGCTGGCTCATGACGGAGCAGTTTTATCGGCCCTTCATCCCCAAGGGCTACCACATGGTCGCGATCCAGACGTTAACGGGTCGTTAACCATTCCGACGGGTCGTGCTTGCAGCCGGGCCTAGATACGCTATCTTATCCCCAACAGGAGAGCGTGTCGTGAACGGCTTGAACGAAATCCGCGAAGCGAACCGAGGCACCCCGGCGAAGGCGAAAGCCGATCCCCGCGTGCAACGTGACCGCCTAGCGCAAGTCCTCCGCCGCGTCCTCGCCAACGAGACCGGGGCGGCGGCGACCGCCCAGAAAATCTTAACGGAGATATACGGCCAATGAGAACCATCGTGCAGTGTGACCAGCACCGTCGCGACCACGATGCGGCAGTGTGTGAACAGATCGTAGCTGCCCACGCGCAGCACAAGCGCAACGCCCTTGAATGGGCACGGCGCGCCACCGAGAACCTGAAAGCTGGCGAGGTTGATGTCGCGCTGGCGCAGTTCACGAAGGCGACCGAGGAATGGAGAGCGACACAGTGACGGGCAACGTCGCAGCGACGTACCTTTACCGGCGGGAGATTGCGCAAGCAATCTCCCGTTACTCTGCGAGCATCAAGAAAATCTTTGAAGCTCACGGATCGCCGGTTCCGCCGTCGCCGGAGTGCGCGGGTGCAATGGGCAACGCCTGGGGCACATGCCGCGTGGATTTCTACAAGGCTGACCAGCGGCTCGAAAATCGCCGCGCCGCTGGCGTCGATTTCTGCACCCCCGATTTTGCCCTCACCGGCGATTTCGAGGGCGCGGCCCGTCAACGAATGATTGCTTAACCATAGCCGCCGATTGTCCTGTGAAGGTGTCGGCGGCTATGCTATATTCAAGCATCGCCGGAATGGTCCGGCACTCATGCTCCGCATCGGAGCAACCCGAAGGACGATGACCATGACTCAGACCCCCACGATGATCACTAACCCGGTGGACAAGCTCGGACTTGTCCAGGCCGAGATTGCGACCTTGCAGGTCAAAGAACAGAACCTCAAGGATCAGATCGCGGCCAAGGGTGACGGCGCCTACGAGGGCCAGTTCTACCGCGCCACCGTGAGCACCACGATCCGCAAGACGCTGGCGATCAAGGTCGCCCGCGCGAAGCTCAAGGCGCTCGGCGTTGCGACGCGATGGTTCCGCGACCACACGACCGAGAAGGAAGTGACCAGCGTCAAGTGCGTCGCTCGCACCGGCCACAACCTCAAGGCCGCCGCTTAAGTCGCTGTTAACCACGGCCGCCGGTAGTCCTGCAAAGGCTCGGCGGCCGTGCTATATTCTGGTCATGAAACGCAGCACCGTTAGGACCACACCATGATGCGAGCATGTGCAAGATCGCAGATCGCGAAATTCGCCAAACTTGATCGGGCGCGTCGCGCGAAGACCGCGCTAGAGCCTTTCCACCTCATCTGGCATTTTGACGGCGCCATGCGCGGTAAGCGTTTCGCCGATTGGGATGAGTGCGAGGCGTTTTCTAAGCGGCTCATCGAGGCTGGTTTAGTCCCGAAACTCACAGCCGATAGCGCGTGCCCTTATGATGGGCTCGCGACAGCGGCGGACATCAACGAGGTGACGCTGTGACCCGTGCATCATACACTGCGGCCGTCGCTTGGCTCGCCGCCAACGACGACAACGAATGGGTGGAGCATAACCCGGAGAGCGGCCCTGGCTCGATCAGCGTGACCGGCGCGATGACGTGCGACCTGTTTGGTGTCACCGACGCCAAGCTCCGCGCCGACCTGACCAAAGAACTCATCCGCACCCGAGTGCGCACCCGGAGCGACGGCGCTGTTGGCGGCAATCCAATCTATCGCGGCGATTACTATTTCGGCGGTCGGTGGGAGGTTGCTAAGAACCGGCTTGACTTGCCGCTCGCTTACCTGACCGAAGCTGCGGCGCTCGCCGGGGCCAAAGTCGTGCTCGGCGAACGCTTCGTGGAGGGCCAAAAATGACCCGCGCCGAAAAGAACACGAAGGCTATCGCCGCCGTCGCGGCGCAGATCGGCAGCACGCTCCTGCCCGACAACGACGCGTGGACTAATCGCTTTCAGGTTAAGTCGGCATCGTCCGGCTCGCTCTACACCATTGCGCAGCGCCGCTCCGACAAGGTTTGGGGCTGTTCGTGCCGGGGCTGGATCAATTATCGAAAGTGCAAGCATCTGACGGACGTGCTCAAGCGGCTCGCCGCCGTCGAGGCTTCCGTCGCATACGACTCCGACACCCTGACCATGCTGGCAAGCGCCAGGAAAGTCTACCTCGATTTGGGGGCTGCGAAAGGCGTCGCCGCGCCGAAAGTCACCGGGCGAGAATTGGATTTTTGATCATGGTAGACCCGAGACCCGCCGAACAGTGGGACCAAATTTTCGCCAAGCTCCCGTCGCCCGCTGGCATGAACAGCGATCAGATTTGCGCTGAGCGTGTCCTCGGCGATCTTATCGGCTACACTCATCCGAGCGGCAGCGAAAAGACGCGACGGCGCCGCCAAGCGATCAAGAACCGCGACTCGATTGAGTTGCGGAACGCCATGATCGCGTTCGCTCGGATGTATATCGACGCGGGGGTTCGGCCGTGAAACTCCGCTACACCCTGCGCGCTGCGCTTATCCCGGCAACGGGCGAGTGGTGGATCAAGCTCCGCCACAAGAAGTGGCTGCGCGGGTATTGGGTCTACGCCGAAGGCGCTCGCGGGCGCATTCGGTTTCGCACCAAAGAGGACGCCCTCGAATTCGGGCGTCATTGGAGAAAGAACTATGCGTAAAGCGCGCCGCGTGACGCGGGCCGACTACCACGCCGCCGGTCGCGGGTTCGCCCGGGACATAAACGAGGGCCTCGCGGCCATCGAGCGCCGCAAGCTCGCGCATAGCGCAAGCTCTGAGCCCGACTACCCGGGCGCGCCGATCCGGCAACAGCGGCTCTATCTCGGGCACTGCGCGTGCCAAACATACTGCGGCGTCCCTGGCTGCGCGGGACCGGCCGAGGATGTCGGCGACGTGCGGATTATGGACTACGGCAAGGACTCGAAGGCGCGGTATCGCGTCGCGTCTTTCTGTCCCGGCTACGAGACCGGCGGCCCGGGCGACACACCGAAGATGAACCCCGAGCGCGACGAGTGGTGCGTTACGCTCCACGAGGCGAACCAGTTTTTCAGCATCTACGTTGCGAGCGCAGTGCTCGACGGATGGACAACCGTGTCGCCGACCGGGCGCCTGACATGACTGAGCGCCGCTTCCCCACTGAGGGGACAAAGACCGTCGCCGATCTAAAATTCATGCAGCCGCGTTGGCGTCCGTGCGACATCTGCACCGATCCAATGGATTGCGGCTCGTGGATGTCGTGCCACAATCAAGCAAGCCACACCCGCGATCTTCGCGGTGAGGTTGGGAGAAGTGACTGATGAAGATGATGCTATATGCGCTTGCGTACCTCGCGCTGTGCGCGGTGTTGCTCGTACTGATCGGGATTTTCTACGTGGCGCCAATCGTCACGTACAACCTTATTCGGGAAAAGCTCCGCCCGTCTCCCGAGCTATGCCGCTAAGGTCGCGTTGGAGTTGGTTGCGGCTCGGCTTGTGGCGCATGGCGCTATTCAACGACCGCCGATATTGGAGGACCGCATGGATCGCGAAGTGACGACCGAGGACTTGTTCATGGTGCTCGGCATCATCGTCGGCGCGCTCGTGCTGTATATCTCCTACAACCCGGGGATCATATGAAGTACGTCAGCATCAACGGGCAGACGATCCGCAAGAACGCGGTGACCGGCAGTACAGACGCGCCGATCCGAATTGCGCGCACGCCGAGCGACGCGAAGCCGGTCTACGCCAGCGAGATTGACATTGTGGGACCCGCGCGGCTACGGTATAACCCTTGCGGCAAGCTCCTCCGGTGCGGGGCTCGCCTAGTGCTTGAATGCGCCGACGTGAAAGTGATCCGATGAAACACGAACCGCTCAAAGCTCTACAGCCGCGCCAATCCGGCGTGAAGCTCATGCAGTCGCACTCGCCAGCGGTGCTCGCAGGCATCTTCGACCAGCGCGATCTTCGGCCACCGACCTACGATATGGACGCCGCCGCCCGCATCGCCTACGAGAGTTTCGTGCGCGAGTTGGGGCTCAAGATCGGCGAAAAAGTTTCGGACGCGAGCGGCGTCCATCGCATCGGTTCATGGGACAGTCTCAAGACGTTCCAGAAGGCGCGGTGGCGCACGTTGGCGCAAGACGTGATCGACGCCGCGACTGGCGTGCAGCGCAAACAACTCGACTTGACTTCTACGCCGGATGTGAAAGGATCGCCGGATGGAAAAGCAAAACCCGGTGGGGGAAGTCATGAGCAAGACATTCAAGTTCGGCGACGGCAACGCCCCAGGCGGCGCGCGGCTCGACATACGTCGAGACATGCGAGCACATCTGCGGCCCGCCGTGTGGACTCGAAACGATCTTAATTACGCCGTGCAGGCGTATTGCAAGAACCACACCGCAGCACAAGCACAGGAAATTTTCTATCATGTCTGCCGCGTCACGCACCCCGACCGCATCCCGAGCTACGCCTTTGGCGCCGTCATCGGTTTGCTTGCTACAGAGTTGAGCTACAGACCTGACGAGGCGCTCATCGAACACCGACCGCCTCTCCGACTTCCACCCGTCAAGAAGGACATCGCATGAGCGACGCTATCCTACT
>Ga0307476_10000344_pt1 | contig 39138 bp, 34 predicted proteins | sample atmos_gasesECM2C_2_FD_203314 | JGI IMG/M metagenome (GOLD analysis project Ga0307476, IMG submission 203314) | Hardwood forest soil microbial communities from Morgan-Monroe State Forest, Indiana, United States - atmos_gasesECM2C_05 | ecosystem: Environmental > Terrestrial > Soil > Temperate... | reverse complement strand
TTGCACGGATACGGGAGCCAGCGTGGAGAATGTCGTCGCACGGATTGAAGGGATGGCGATAGGTGGGATGGTACCGGCTGCGGCTGGGGCGGCTGCGGGGAGGTAGCAGTTCTCAGTTCTCAGTTATTGGATTGGCGGCCTTGGCGGGCCGCCTGTTTTTTTGCGGAGGGATGGAGATTGGCTGGCGCGGGGACTTGGATTGATACGAATCTGGGTGGTTAACTGGTGGGATGCAATCGAGAATTGACGGCTCTGTTGTCGAGTTCATGAGTGGCTGCTTCGATAGAAGTGGGATTTTCGAGGCCAGAGTAGGGTCGACTCCAGCGGGAACCTTGTTAGTAACAGTGGAATGGGTTGACGATTTTATCTCCGGATTTTGGGTGCGGAAGATACGGATGGCGTTCGCAACGGCCCTGTAGTGGGCTGGGTGAGTGGAGGGGTGCCGTCCCCTTCGGGGACTCGGTTTCTTTTCCGGCTCGCCTACCCCACACTCACGTGCGGGGCTAATGAATGGCGTCGCTGACGCGACTCGCGCCGCTCGCCGCTCAACGAACTTTTGAGAAGCGGGCTGCTGACTGGTACATCCAAAGCGGTGTGCTTGGCCTGTGCGTGGGCGCTCGGTTCGCTTGCTGGACAGCCTGTTCGACTTCCCTTCGGCTTCTCGCTTGGGCTCGGCAAAACTTGCAGGCGTAGGCCGCTCTCCCCAGATATACTTTCTTGGTTCTGCGAAACCTTTTAGGAGGGTGTTATGGCGGTTAGTGCTGAGTTTTTGCCGGAGTTTGATTTGGAGATGGCGGCGGCGCGGCGGACTTTGGAGAGGATTCCGGAGGACAAGCTGACTTGGAAGCCGCATGAGAAATCGATGTTGCTGGGGCGGCTGGCGGGTCACATTGCGGAGCTGCCGGGAATGGGAGTGAACATCATGAAAGATGATGAGCTGGACTTTGCCAAGCGTGCGGCTGGGGAACCGGCGCGCAAGCCGAACGTGGCGGAGTCGCGGAAGCATGTGCTGGAATTGTTTGATAAAAATGTTGCGGCGGTGCGGGCTGCGATTGCGGGCGCCAGCGATGAGCGTTGGGCGGGAAAGTGGACGCTCTCGGCGGGGGAAAGAAAATTTTATGAGGGATCGCGCATGGGGGCGATGCGGCGGATGATGATGAATCATGTGATCCATCATCGGGCGCAGTTGGGAGTTTATTTGCGGTTGAATGATGTGGCGGTGCCTTCGGTGTATGGGCCTTCGGCGGATGAGGGACGGTAGAGGATAGCTGCCTGGTCTCAGCGACTACGCTCACGCTGGAGGTTTACGCGCATTTATGCAAGTCATAGTGGTTTCGTAGTATTGTCCCGCGACATCCCGGTTAGTAGCTTGGCGCAGTGTTTGCAAGGAGGGTTGAGTCGATGAATGTTCGCAGCGTGGTCAAGATTTCTCTGGTGGTGGTGTTGGCTGCCAGCGCTCTTGCCTGGAGTGACGAGGCCGGCAAGGTGACAACGGTTAAAGGCTACGTCCTGGATTCGGCGTGCGCATTCACCAAGGGCCTGAAGAAACCGATCAGCGCAGAGTGTGCCACGGCGTGTGCGAAGGCTGGTTCTCCTTTGGTGATTTTGACGGACAGCGGCGCGATCTACTGGCCCATTGCAGGGACGACTCCATCGAGCGGGCAGAATGATCGGCTCCTGCCGTTCGCCGGACAGAAGGTTACGGCTAGCGGGAAGGTGTTTGAACGTGGGGGGTCGACGGCGATCGTGATCGAGAAGATCGAAGCTCAGAAGTAGTTTATTTGCGGTTGAATGATGTGGGGTGTTGTCGTGTGGCAAAAATTTCAGATCCTAAGCCGAGTGAAGGTTTTCGTCGTAGCGCCTCGGTCTGCGCGGCTGTTATCGCGTTCGCGCTAGCTTCGGCTCAGGGGCGGTGCCGTCCCCTTCGGGACTCGGTTTCTTTTTCCTCGCCTACCCCGCACTTACGTGCGGGGCTAATGAATGGCGTCGCTGATGCGACTCACGGCATCGGCACTGCTAGGGATCCCTTTCGCGGGTTCGCTCAGGACGGCATATCGGCTAGACGCGTTGCGTTGGCTTCTTCGTTGAGGCGGCGGAGTTCGTGTTGGGAGTGCAGGATGTTGAGCCATGCAGTGTAGCGCTGCCTCGCCTCTAATGGCATGTGGGAGAGCTTGATTCCCATGCGGCCCTGGGCGTCGGTCCAGACGACTTCTCCAATGGCCTCGATGCGGTAGGGGTCGATGCTGGGCAGGTCAAACGTGAGGTTCAGCATGCCTTCGGGCCTGCGGGATCTGCTTAGGCGAACTGCCATCCCTTCGGCACTCACATTCACCAGTTCGGCCGTGAGAGTGTTCTCGCCGGCTCCGATGAGCAACTCCAGGGTCACCGAGTAGCGGAAGTAGCGGCGATATTCTTCCTGCATCGCATCCAAGGCCTTATTCAACTGCTTTTTGATCGTTGCCGCGGAGACTGGCTTGAGCACGGTGAAGACGGCCGCGTATTTCTGGATTGCGGGTCGGGCAGCCTGGCTGTCGAGTATGGCTACTACTGGAGATTGGCGGTTCGATGGTCCCTTGCGAATTTTCGACAAGACTTGCTCAGCGTAAGCGACGACCTCACAGTCAAGGATGATTCCGTCAAAATGGCGGCGGGCCAGGACTTCGATGGCTTGGGCCGGATCGGTTGCGAAATGGCAGCCCGCGATGCCTGGGACTTCAAGAGCGGAGCGAACAATCCGAAAGAGATTCGGATCTGGACCAAAGATCAAGACTTCGAGACGATCCATAATTCTCTCTTTATTGTTGCAGTTGTTGCGTTAGACACGCGGAGCGCTGCCGTGCGTTGCGGGACTCGCGGTTCGAAGGCAGCGTGCACTGGAGAAGTTGGGGGCGCTGACTGTCTACCAATTCGACGATACGGGTGCGGAGAGGTGGCTAGAAGATCACCAAGGTAATGAGGAAGGACGTGAGCGACATTCTGTCGCCGCTACGCGGCGGGACGGCCGAGGCGGCCGTCCCCATATTAGCCCTCCCCACATCAGCGTTTCTGCCGCCGGGACGGCGGCGCTACTTTATTGCAGCGCTACCTTCATGTCGAGGTTGTGGGCCAGGAAGGACCAGGTGTCGGCGGTTTCGTCGATCAGCTTTGTTATTGATTTGCCGGCGCCGTGGCCTGCCTTGGTCTCGATGCGAATCAAGATTGGGGCGGGTCCGGCTTGATCGGCTTGCATGGTGGCGGCGAATTTGAAGCTGTGGCCGGGGACTACGCGGTCGTCGTGGTCCGACGTCGCGATTAAGGTTGGTGGATATTTTGTTCCGGGCTTCAGGTTGTGGAGCGGGGAGTAGGCGTAGAGGGCTTTGAAGTCTTCGGGGTTGTCGGAGGAGCCGTAGTCGCTGGTCCAGGCCCAGCCTATGGTGAATTTGTGGAAGCGCAGCATGTCCATGACGCCGACTTCGGGTAAGGTCGCGCCGAAGAGATCGGGACGCTGAGTTACGCAGGCTCCGATGAGGAGGCCGCCGTTGCTGCCGCCGCGAATCGCCAGCTTTGGCGTTGACGTGTACTTGTTGGCGATTAGCCATTCGGCGGCGGCGATGAAGTCGTCGAATACATTCTGCTTCTTCAGTTTCATTCCTGCCTGGTGCCACTCTTCGCCGTATTCTCCACCTCCGCGCAGGTTGGGTTGCGCGTAGATGCCTCCCATTTCGAGCCAGACGACATTGGGAACGGAAAAGTTCGGCGTCAGGGAGATATCGAATCCGCCGTAAGCGTAGAGGAGCGTGGGATTCTGTCCGTCGAGCGTGATCCCCTTCTTGTAGGTGAGGAACATGGGGACTCGGGTGCCGTCTTTGCTGGTGTAGAAGACTTGTTTCGTTTCGTAGCGGGAGGGATCGAAGTCTACCTTGGGTTGGCGGAAGACAGCGCTCTGGCCGACTTGGGGATCGTAGCGATAGACGGTGGCGGGAGAAGTGAAACTGGTGAAGGAGTAGAAAGTTTCTTTGTCTTTGCGCTTGCCGCCGAAGCCTCCGGCGGTGCCGATGCCGGGCAGATCGACATTGCGCAGGAACGCGCCGTTGAGGTCGTGGACGCGGACTTCGGTGCGTGCATCTTTCAGGTATCCCAGGAAAAATGAATTGTTCACTACGCTTGAGAACTCGAGTTTGTCGGCGCTCTGAGGGACTATGGTTTTCCAGCTGGTGCGCTCGGGATGGCGGGTGTCGATGGCGATGAGGCGTCCGCGGGGAGCGTCGAGATCGGTCTGGAACCAGAAGACCGGACCGTCGTTATCGATGAATGCGTATTGGGCGTCGAAGTCGTCGAGGAGTTTTACTACCTGGGAATCGGGCTGGGTCAAATCTTTGTAATAGAGACGGTTCTTGGACGACGTGTCTTGCGCGACGCTGATGATCAGGTAGTGGCCGTCGTCAGTGACGCCGCCGCCAAACAACATCTCTTTGTTGTCGGGGCGGTCGTAAATCAGTTTATCTTCGGATTGGGCGGTGCCGAGGCGGTGATAGTAGAGCTTCTGAAAATAATTGGCGTCGCGCATCGTGGCACCGGTGGGTTCGTCGTAGCGGCTGTAGTAGAAACCTTTATTGTCCTTGGTCCAGGATGCGCCGGAGAACTTTACCCACTTAATGTCGTCGGGGAGATCTTTGCCGGTATCGATGTCGCGGACGTGCCACTCGGTCCAGTCGGAGCCGGAGGTGGCGATGGCGTAGGCCATGAGTTTGCCGTCGTCGGAGATGGCGTCACCGGCTAGAGCTACGGTGCCATCGGCGGAGAGAGTGTTGGGGTCGAGCAGGACGCGCGGCTCCGCGTTGAGCGATTCGGATACGAAGAGGACGTTCTGCTGCTGGAGTCCGGTGTTGTGCAGGAAGAAGTAGCGTCCGCCATACTGGCTGGGAGTGGTGAAGCGCTCGTAGTTCCAGAGTTTGGTGAGGCGGTCGCGGACGGCCTGGCGGTAGGGGAGCTGGTCGAGATAGCCGAAGGTTACTTTATTCTCGGCTTCGACCCAGGCGTGAGTTTCGGCGGAGTCGGTGTCTTCGAGCCAGCGGTAGGGGTCGGCGACCTTGGTGCCGTGGTAGTCATCGACCTGGTCGCTGCGGCGGGCTTGAGGGTAGGTTAATGGCGCGGTTGGGGCGGCGGAGTAGAGGGTCATCATGGGGAGCAGGAGTGTGAGCAGAATCATTGCGTGGCGTGCTAGATGCATGGGGGCCTCTTGGGATTGAATCGGTGGAAGATCTATTTTGCCTGAGATTGGACGGGAAAGTACAGATTTGGTTAGTGGCTGAGAGCACGCAGAGGGGCGAGTAGCCCAACCAGCTTGTGATTTCAAGAAAGCTTGCGCTTAGGGGCAGGTCAGCTGGGCAAATCCGATGACGGAGTCGCCGCAGGGATTGCCAAAGGCGGTGAGGACGCTACAAACGGCCTTGGGCGGGCCAAGTAGTACGACCCAGGCCCCGACGGTATAGACGCCGGATGCTCCGGAGTTGCACTGGGCCAAGCCATTGGTATTGATCGAGACCTCGGTGGTTCGGCTTCCAGTATCGTTGACGACCACCCAGGTGGCTTGCAGGGGAGTGACCGTTACCGGCGACGCGGTGTAAGTGCCGGTTGCGTTGAACTGAACCTGGGGTCCCTGAGCGGTGGAAGGGCTCACGCTGAGCGAAACGATTTGACGTTGAGCGTTGGTGCCGCAGGCTAAGGTTATGGATGCGGCCAGGTACAGAACAGCGATCCAGAGAAGGTATCCGTGGCGGGTCATGGTGACCTCCGGAGAGTGGGAATGCGGACGGATGATATTAGGTTGCCCAGGTGCGTGAGGCAACACCAGTGCAGTCGGTATTTTTGCATGTCGAGCGAGTCAGAAGCAAGGGGCACGCCGGGGTTGGCGGCAGTGACGAGGGAGCGGCCGGGCTTCGCCCCTTCGGCTTCGCTCAGGGCAGGCTCTCGCCGGACAGCCGAGGCGGCTCTCCCCACATGAGTCGTGATCCTACGGGAGGGTGCGGCGAGCTGGTCTGGTGGTCGCTGGTTTGTAGTCTGCCGGGTAGAGGACTACGCAGCGGTTGAAGCCTTCGCCGTCGCTTTCGGTGCGGAGGTCGGTTTGGTCGCGGAGGGCGAGGTGGACGATGCGGCGCTCGCGCGAGGACATGGGAGCGAAGTGGAACGGGGTTCCGGTCTGGCGAACTTTCTCGGCGGCGACGGTCGCGGCCATGCGGAGTTCCTGGAGACGGATGGAACGCTGATTCTTGCAGTCGAAAGAAATCTTTTCGTGCTCGGCGGAAGGCAGATGGAGAATTTCGAAGGCCAGCAGTTCGAGGGCGCGGAGAAGTTCGGCGCCGCGGTCTAGCAGCAGAGTCGAGTCGGGACCGGAGAAGTCGACGAAGATTTCCGGTTTCTCCCAGTCGGTGGGCGCGGGCGGGTCGACTACTATGCGGTATTTCAGGTGGAGTCCTCCGTTGGTGACTACGGATTGGAGGAATTCGTTGATCTTATTGGCGGCGGCTAGTTTGTCCATAGGGTCGCTCTCACTTCAAGGCCCTTAACCACCCTTCGGCTTCGCTCAGGGCAAGCTCCGGGCACGGGGGCTCACAGGGTAAATCTTTATTTTTCTTTCTTGCGGGCGCGTTTTTCCATCATCTCGCGCATTTCGCGGCCTAGTTTTGTGCGGTTCATTACTGCCTGTTGCGCGATCGAAATCAGGTTGCTCTCGGTGTAATAAAGATTCAAGCCTGCGGCCAGCTTAAAGAAGATGAAGCCCATCATCAAGGGCATCATGACTGTCATCATCTTTTGCTGGGCTGGATCCATGCCGGCTTGCGGGGTCATGCGCTGCATTACGATCATGCTGACTACCATCAAGAGAGGCAGGACCCAGTCGGCGGCGGATAGATCGGTGATCCAGAGCCAGTGGGCATGGCGGAGTTCGAGAGCGACTCCTAACATTCTGTAGTAAGCGATCAGGAACGGGAACTGGATTAGAAGAGGCAGACAGCCGCCGGCGGGATTTACGCTCTCCTTCTTATAGAGCGCGCTGATCTCTTCGTTCATTGCCGCCTTGCGCGGATCGCGGAGGCTGTACTTCTTGTATTTCTCCTGGATGTTCTTGATCTGGGGCTGGATGCGCTGCATCTTTAGCATCGACTTCATCTGCGTGATGCGCAGGGGCAGAAGAAGAATGGTGATGATGAAAGTTTGAATGACGATGGCCCATCCCCAGTTGTGGACGATGTGGTTGTAGGTCCACTTGAGCCAGAGGAAGAGCGGGCGCGAGAGGATGCCCCACCAGCCGAAGTTGACGATGCCGCGAAGATCGGGGCTGTCGTTCTTGATGGTGGGGACGGGGACGGCGTCGAGTACGGCGAGCTCTTTGGGGCCAACGTACATGCGCTCGGTGGTGGGGCCGCGGAGGTTGCCGACGGCCGCGCCGAGGAGATCTATGTTGGCGGTGTCTTTGGAACTGGCGCCGATGGGATTGAGGCCGGGCTTCTGGGCGATCTCCATGGCGTTGTGGAGCGTGACCATGGCGGCCGAGACGGGATCGTTGGGAATGAAGATGGCGGTGAAATATTGGTCGCCGGTACCGGCCCACTCGAATGGACCTCTTATTGTGTTGCCGCCGCTGATGGCCTTGACGGTAAGGCGCGTCACGTAAGTGGGGAAAAAGATATAGCCGCTGCGTTCAGTGGAGGCGTCGTTGTGGTAGTCGATGCCGGAGGCGGCGTAGGAAGCAGGTGTGAGCTCGTCGCCGAATCCAGCGGGCCATGCCGGCGCGGCGAAGATCTCAGCACCTTTGTATACGACGGAGGTTTCGACATTCAAGACGTAGGTGTGGTCGAAACGGAAGGTCTTGCGGATGACAAGATCCTGATCGGCGTATTCGAAGATGATTGTGGCCGGGGCTGTGAGATTGCCTTCGTTCGACGCTATGAAGAGTGCGGAGTTGAGACGGTTGCGCAACGCTTCGTCGTAGGTCCAAAGCGAAAGCGGGTAACCGAATTTTTGAGCCGCGGCGGAGTGGACTAGATCGAGCGGGCCGTTCTGGGCGTCGTTGTCGAACTTCTTTAGGATCCAGGATTTTACCTGGGCTCCGCGATTGGTGAAGGTGATTTTGTAGAGATCATTTTCGATTACGGTTTCGGTTTCGGTGGAAGCCTGTTTAGTGACGGTGTTCGATGGAAGGTGTGCGACTGTCGCTGCTGGAGCAGCGGCAGGCGATGCCGGCATCGGCTGCGTCTGGACGGCATGATTTTCCGGCTGGGCGGCCGGCGGGGGCATGTACTTCTTCAGCACCGTCTGCGAAAGAATGAGGACTACGAACGTAATGAGAATGACAACAAGGAGGCGGCGCTCGGAGCCTGGTTCCTGTTGAGGATTTTGATATTCGGCCAAAGTTCTTAAAGTACCTCGGGGGCTAGGTGAGCGAAAATCGGTGCCGTCCCTACGGGACTCGCTCTACCTTTCTATTCCACCCCGGACTTACGTCCGGGGCTAATGAATGCCGCCCCTTGAAGGGGCTGTGCGGTGCAGCATTCTGAATCACAGTTTTCCGCAGCCGGTTGCGTGCTTTACCACCGGGTCGTAGCCGGAGCGGGCAAAGGGATGACAGCGGAGGATGCGGGCGAAGGCCAGCCATCCACCGCGCAGAGCGCCGTAGCGCTCGACGGCCTCCATAGCATATTCGGAGCAGGTCGGCACGAAGCGGCAGGCTGGGGGCAATAGGGGCGAGACGGCCCATTTGTAGGCCCGCAACAGTTGCAGCATTGCGCGTTTTGTAAAGTTGCTCAAGATCGGCTTCCGGCTTCCGGCTTTCGGCTTCCTGCAATTCTGTTTTGTGATACTTCCGGCACTGACTTTCCTGATAGTTTTTGCTCGATTATGGCGAAGGCTCGGCTTATTTCGCTTTGCAGCGCAGCGAAGTCGGTAGACAGCAGCGACTTTTTCGGATTGATGACTACGTCTGCCCCAATCCCCCCGACTGGACGTGTCATGCGGACGGCCTCGCGCAGGCGGCGCTTCATGCGGTTGCGCTGGACGGCTCCGCCTAAGGCGCGACCGACTGTGAATCCGACACGCAGGCCGGATGGCGCGGGCTTGGGCACGGAGTTCGCGCCTGCGCCTGTCACCGGCGGCTTTTCTTCCGGTCGCGGACAGTAGAAGACGGTGATGGACGCGGAGAAGTGGCGGCGTCCTTGTTTGTAGACGCGCTCGAAATCCGCATGGCGCAGAAGGCGCGCGGCGCGGGGGAATCGGGCTGTTGGTTTTGGCGGCATGGCGAAGTCCGGCCGAGTTTCCAGCATGGAAGCGGCCAGCGTTGTTTCGGCCATCATGCCCTCGCGCTGCGAGAGGCGGCTGAAGGTCTCGACTGTGGAAGTGAGCGGCACCAGAAAAGCTACTCGCGGAAGCCGGGTTTTACGGAGACCCGCTTCCGTCCCTTGGCGCGGCGGCGGGAAATCACCTTTTTGCCGCCCTGGGTCTTCATGCGCGTGCGAAAACCATGTTTCTTGCTTCGCTTGCGCCGGTTAGGTTGGAATGTACGCTTGGGCATGAAAGATAGCTGCTCCTGATTCCGTCGACAGTGTTAGGGCAAACTGTGAGTATAAATGACGAGGAGGGGTGAGGGCAAAGGGCGGTTCCCAGTTCTCAGTTCTCAGTTTATGGTTTCCATCGGAGGGTTTCGATTGCGATTCACGTTGCGGTCTTAGGAACAGTGTTTGTATCGTTTCAGGTGTGGGAAAAAATCTCTGCGCATTTGCACCGCGTTCGTTGCAGTTACATCCTTGACACTTGACAGGCGCGGGGCTTGGGGTTCCGAATCGTGTTCGGGAAAGAATTGTGTGCGAAGATTTCCGTCACGACGAAAAAAAATTGTGCTACTATGCCGCACGGTCGGGTTTGAAAATCTCATTCACAAATTGGCAACCGCGCACGACACAAGTGGCGCATTCCGCAGTACACTAAGAGTTCCATCAGCGAGTCGGTAAACGGCAGTTTTAGACAGGCGCCCTCAGCCAGCCGCCGGGACGCCGCGGCGGGTATTTCATAATATATGTCAGCTCAAGGCTCATCGCTCTCCCCCAATCCGTGGACGCGCATTCTGGATGCGCTGGAAAAAAAGATCAACCGGCACTCCTACGACACCTGGTTAAAACCGACGCGCTACAGCCACTCCAGTGGCGGAATTTTGTTTGTGCGGGTGCCGACGGCGGAGTTCCGGCATGCCGGCGACAAATACGCGGACCTGATCCAGGAGGCGATCGACAACCTGGGGCTGGAGTTCAACGACGTGAAGTTCGTGACGCCGGAGGATGATCCGGCGGCGACGACGGTGCGGCACAATGGCGGGTTGTCAGCGGGTCCGGTTTCGGTGGGAACAGCCCCGGCGCAGGCGCGGTTTGACTGGGATGGCGCGGCGCAACTGAATCCGCGCTACACGTTTGACGCGTTCGTGATCGGCAGCGGAAATCAGTTCGCGCACGCGGCGTGCCAGGCGGTGGCGGAGCGTCCTTCGAAAGCCTACAACCCGCTGTTCCTGTATGGCGGCGTGGGCATGGGCAAGACGCATCTGATGCAGGCCATTGGACATGAAGTGAAGCGGCGGCAGCCGCAGGCTTCGATCTGCTACGTGTCCAGCGAGAAGTTCACCAACGACATGATCAACTCGCTGCGCTACGACAAGATGACTTCGTTCCGCGACCGGTTTCGCAGCGTGGACGTGCTGCTGATCGATGACATCCAGTTTCTGACGGGTAAAGAGCGGACGCAGGAAGAATTTTTCCATACGTTCAACGCGCTGCACGACACGATGAAGCAGATCGTGATCGCGAGCGACCGGTCGCCGAAAGAATTGGCGGAGATTGAAGACCGCTTGCGCAGCCGGTTTGAGTGGGGATTGATTGCCGACATTCAGCCGCCGGATCTGGAGACGAAGGTAGCCATCCTGCAAAAGAAGGCGGAGCAGGAGAAGGTGACGCTGCCGACCGATGTCGCGCTGTACGTGGCGCAAAATATCCGGTCGAACGTGCGGGAGTTGGAAGGGGCGCTGATACGGCTGGTGGCGCATTCGTCGCTGATCGGGGCGGAGATCACTTTGCCTTACGCGCAGCAGGTGCTGAAGAATTTTATTGATTCGCAGGCGCGCAAGGTCACGATTGAATCGATCCAGAAGATGGTTGCCGAGCAGTTTGGGCTGCGGCTGGTGGAGATTAAGGCGAAAGACAATTCGCGGGCGATTGTTTATCCGCGGCAGATTGCGATGTATCTGGCTAAACATATGACTGAGGCGTCGCTGCCGGAGATTGGACGGCAGTTCGGCGGGAAACATCACACGACCGTGCTGCACTCTGTCGAGAAGATCGAAGAGGTCCGCAAGAACGACAAAGATTTGAACAGGCTGCTCAATAAGCTGACGGAGCAATTGGGCGGATAGGTGGCAGTTTTTGGAGTTTTGCACCGAATCGATCGGTCTTCCTTTTTCCAAGCTGTGAACGAGCTGTGGAAACTGTGCAACGGTTGGGGGGAACGGGAAAAGTGGGAATCTTGTTGTAGGGTCTCCGCCAGGTACGGGACGGATTTCTCACACGAAGGGACGCTCCCCAAGGTGGTGACAATAGGTCAGTTGTTAAAGTTTTCCACTTCTGCGGGGCGCCTACTGTTACTGCTGGTTTTATAGGTTTTGTATTTGATATAAGGGAAGTAATAAAAGTAGCACGCGGCAGGGGAGAAGAAGTCTATGCCGGTGGAAGCAGCGATTGCAGTGGAGACGGCGGTGGGGACGATGGAGATTACGGTCAGCAAAGTGGAGTTGCTACGGGAGCTGACGGCGACGCAGGGTGTGGTCGAGCGCAAGACCACGATTCCGATTCTTTCCAATTATTTATTTGAGGCAGCCGATGGCGAGCTGCGTCTGACCGCAACCGACCTGGATCTAAGTTTGCGAACTTCGTGCAATGCGAAGGTGAAGAAGGAAGGGTCGTGTACGATTCCGGCGCGCAAGTTGCATGACTACGTGAAGCTGCTGCCCGACGCCGATATCACGATCAAACTGCTGGAAAATCATTGGGTCAGCATTCGCTGCGGGCGGTCCAACACGAAGATGGTGGGGATGGCGAAGTCGAATTTTCCCAGCTTGCCGGTGTTTCCTACGGCTGGAGTGGTGAAGATTCCAGGGCAGGTGTTGCGCGGATTGATTGCGCGGACCGGGTTTGCGATTTCCAGTGAAGAGTCGCGGTACACGCTGAATGGCGCGCTGATGCTGCTGAAGCCGGAGTCGATCACGATGGTGGCGACGGATGGGCATCGGCTGGCGCATTGCGAGCGCAGTGGTGAGAAGTTTGAAGGCGTTTCGGGCGAGATGAAGACTCTGGTTCCGAAGAAGTGTATGGACGAATTAAAGTCGCTGCTGGATTCGACTGACGCGGAGACTGTGGAATTTGCCAAGGATGAGTCGACATTGTTCTTCCGGATCGGATCGCGGCTGCTGACCTCGCGGCAGCTTACGGGACAATTTCCGAACTTTGAGGCGGTGCTGCCCAAGGACAACAGCAAGAGCATTACGCTGAACAACTCTGATTTGAACTCGGCGATTCTGCGCGTGGCACAGTTTGCTGACGAGCGCTCGCGGGCAGTGCGGTTGAAGCTGGAAAAAGGCGAGGTAAAAATTTCGGCTTCGTCGACCGAAGCGGGTGAGTCGGAGGATTCGATTGAGGCTCCGTATGACGGCGAGACGCTGACCATCGGCTTCAATGCGGTTTACCTGGTGGACTTTTTGAAAGCTGCCGGGACCGATGACGTGCGGCTGGAGTTGAAAGATTCGCAATCCGCAGGGCAGTTGCGGCCGGCTGAGGGCGATGATTATAAGTACCGGTACATTGTGATGCCGATGCGGATCTGAGCGGACTCGTTTTCAAATTGTATTTCCCCCCGATAGCCCAAATGTCCTGCTGGGCTTGACCTGCGAGTGTTCCTGTCATACATTTGCGACCGATCTTCGTTGGAGGTGTCTATGCTCGATGGTTTCAAGAAGTTCATCCTGCGGGGCAACGTGGTGGATATGGCGGTCGGCGTGGTGATTGGGGCGGCGTTTGCCAGCGTAGTTGGCGGGCTGACGTCGGCGTTTCTGAATCCGCTGATCAAGCTCGCCACCGGCGGGGGAGAAAAATTCTCGTCGCTCCAGTTCACGGTTCGCGGCGTAGTATTCCCTCTCGACAACTTCATCAACGCCTGCATCTCGTTTTTCCTGATCGCGGCTGCGGTTTACTTCCTCGTTGTTCTTCCGGTGAATGCGCTGGTGGCACGGATGAATCGGGGAGAGAAACCGCCTGATCCTACGACGAAGAAGTGTCCGGAATGTTTGAGCGAGATTCCGATTGAGGCGCGGCGGTGTTCGCACTGCACTCAGCCGGTGCTGGGTCGGGCGGCTTAGAGTTCGACGAAGTAGCGATTGGTATGATCTGCAGAATTAAGATCGTGGCTTGGTGTCTTGTTCTGTGCGTGGGAACTGTCCTTGCTGCGCAGGAACCCGCGCCAGAAACGAATGGCGACCCAGCTTCGCAGCAGCCTCCTCCGCCACAGCAGCAGAGGGGTAGGTCGATCCGCATTGCTCGGAAACAGAGCCCGCAGGGTCCGGGAGTGAAATGGGTGCGGCCGGTGTATCCGGCGGTGGCGCGAGCCGCTCAGATCCAGGGCCGGGTGGTCCTGAAAGTCACAATCAGCCCGGATGGAGAAGTCGAGAAGGCAGATCTGCTCTCGGGTCATCCGATACTGGTGGCGGCAGCGATCGATGCGGTGAAGCAGTGGAGGTATCAGCCCAGCACGGTGGACGGCCAAGCGGCCGGGAGGGAGACGGACGCTGTCATCGACTTCAGTCTGGAGTCGCGCGAAAGCACCGGCGATGCTGAGGCGGCAACGGGCGCCGGAGGGGATGCTCCGCCCGAGATGAGCGGCTCCACGCTCGCTACACCCCACATCGCAACTCCGCAGCGTATACGCGTTTCTCAGGGAGTGGCGGACGGGTTAGCCGTGAAGAAGGTCATTCCTGAATACCCTGCAGAGGCACGGAAAGAACGAATTCAGGGAACAGTCTTGATGCATGCCATGATCGACAAGGCCGGCGATATTGTCGAGCTCGATCTGGTCACCGGGCATCCCATGCTGGCACCGGCGGCGATCGACGCGGTCAAGCAATGGCAATACAAGCCCTATCTGCTCAATGGGAAACCGATCGCGGTGGATACGCAGATCACGGTGAACTTTACGCTTGCCGACTAGGGTGCGATGGTCGCGTAACATGGTGGTATGAGTTTCCGGCGAGTTTTCTGTGGTTGTCTTGCAATTGTGCTGGTAGCGCTGGCGCTTTGGGCGCAGGCGCCGGTGCAGTCTTCCTCTTCGTCCTCGACATCTTCGTCCTCTACATCGCCGAAGCAGGTCAGAAAACCCTTGTCAGGTGCTGGTTCTCCGCTGGACGCTGGAGCGATCAGCAATGGTGTGTATCGCAACCCGGGGTTTGGATTTACGTGCAAGATTCCGCCGGCTTGGGTGTTGCGGACCGAGGAGATGAATGCTCGAGACGATGCGACGTCGGCAAAAGAAGATCGAGCTGCGCTCGATCGGACAACTGGGGGCGGCTGTCCCCAGACAGGCGCCTGCGGGCGCGTGCTGCTGGCGGCATTTTCACGGCCTCCTGATGCTCGGGCGGAGGATGTTAATTCGTCGATTCTGATTGCGGCGGAGAGTGTTGAGGCTTATCCGGGGCTGAAGGATGCGGCTCAGTATTTCGGGCCGGTGACAGAGATCGCTAAGGCTCAGGGCTTCGCGGTGGTCGAGGAGCCGTATGAGTTTGTGATTGGGACTAAGACTGTGGTGCGGGGGGATTTTCAGAAGGATGTGGGGTCGCGGGTGATGCGGCAGTCGACGGTGGTGGTGCTGGCACGGGGGTATGCGGTTTCGTTCACGTTTATTGGGGGGACGGAGGATGAGGTGGAGGAGTTGGTGCAGGGATTGAGCTTTGGGGCGGGGACGAAATCGCCGCGGTAGTTCGTGGTGGAAATTCCCCGAATTGCTCGGCGGTGAGGTTCGGCTGCAAGGGATCCTTCGACTACGCATGATCGCCTTTCAGGCGTTCATGCTCCGCTCAGGATGACAGGACTTCTCAGGAGATTCTTAGTCCAGGGGTTCGGGTTCGAGGGCTATGTTGGTTTCGCCGGCGGCTTTTTTCTGGGCGTATTTTTTCATCCAGGCTTCCCAGCTTTTGCCGGCGGCGGTGTCGCGTCCGGTGAAGGCCAGGGCGGCGATTTCGGCGTAGGAGATGGAGACTTTTTCGTTCGCGTCTTTCGGGAACAGGCGGACTACCGAGTCTTTCAACGTGGCGGCGGTGCGGCGGTCGAAGAGGTAGCCTTCGATTTTCGATCCGTTCTTACGGGTGATGGTTACGTCGCCGCGGTAGTCGAAAGCTTTTTCTAGCGCGACTCGGATTTCTTCTTCGGTGGCTAGTTGCGGGATCCAGCCTTCCAGTTTTTCGTGGGCCGTGCCGGGGGCGACTTCGAGCGTGTCGGGATTGGCGTGGGGCACGGCTTGGGCGGCTTCGTGATCGATGTGGCCGGATTCTTTGCCTGTCATATTGCCGAATGAAACTTCAAAATCCTTAAACACAGAGGTCACAGGGGTTCACAGAGAACTCAACGTTACGCCCGGGTTTCGTGCAACGGTTCTGAGGTTGTGGCGATCTGGACGAGAGGGTGCACCGGGGCTTGAGGTTCGTCCAATAGACGGAGCGCTTCTTCGTCGCGATAGCCGTCGAACAGCGTGGCTTTTACCGTGGCCAGGAATCCTTCGAGCGAGCTGAAGGTGGCGTTTACTGCGGAGGCTTCGTAGCCGCTGTGGACCATGCAGTTGGCGCAGGCTGGGTTGCCGGACTCGGTGCCGTAGTTGCTCCAGTTGGTGGTCGAGAGGAGTTCGGCGAAGGTTTCGGCGTAGCCATCCTGAAGCAGGTAGCAGGGCTTCTGCCATCCGAAAACGTTGTAGGTGGGCATGCCCCACGGGGTGCAGGGGTAGGTGCGCTTGCCCATTAGAAATTCTAGGAAGAGTGGCGAGAGATTGAAGCGCCAGTTCTTTTTGCGGTTCGACAAGATCGCGCGGAACATGCGGCGGGTGCGGGCGCGGCCAAGGAAATGTTTCTGGTCGGGCGCTTTGTCGTAGGAGTAGCCGGGCGAGAGCATCATGCCTTCGAGGCCCAGCTCCATCATGTCGTCGAAGAAGGCGCGGACGGATTTTGGGTCGGCTCCGTCGAATAGCGTGGTGTTGGTGGTCACGCGGAAGCCCCGAGCCAGGGCTTCTTTGATCGCGTCGACGGCGATGTCGTAGCCGCCTTCGCGGCAGACTGCCAGGTCGTGCTCTTCGCGCTGGCCGTCGAGGTGGACGCTGAAGGTCAGGTACTTGCTCGGCTTGAAGAGATTCAACTTCTCTTTCAGCAGCAGGGCGTTGGTGCAGAGATAGATATATTTCTTGCGCGCGACCAGGCCTTCGACAATCTCGGCGATCTGGGGATGCATGAGCGGCTCGCCGCCGGGGATGGAGACCATCGGCGCGCCGCATTCGTCGACGGCGCGGAAACATTCTTCAGGAGAAAGATCTTTTTTCAGGATGTGGGCAGGGTACTGGATCTTGCCGCATCCGGCGCAGGCCAGGTTGCAGCGGAACAGGGGCTCGAGCATAAGCACGAGCGGGTACTGCTTGCGGCCGGCTAATTTCTGGCGCAGGACGTAGGACGAAACGGTCCACATCTGTGAAACAGGTACTGGCATTTATGGGTCGGTATCCCTGTGTGTCTATCTTATCAGGGCCAGGTAGTTAGATGGCAGCGAACTGCTTTGAGGTGCCGGAAAACGAAACCTGGAAGGGTGACGTTGGTGGCCTTCTGGTCGCGGGTCTAGCGCGCTGAAGAATGGCGTTGAAAGTGGTTCGAAAATGGGACGTTTACTGGGCCGATTCCGGGTACTGGTGGGGTCGAAAAAGCAGGCGTTTCGTGGTATAATTTTGACAGTCGCCGAACGAACCTAAGTATAAGATATTTCAATCACTTGAAGTCGATTCGTGGGCGCAGTCCAGAGGCTGGGTTGGGGCGGTTTTTCGGGGTCATTTTCAAGCACTATCCGGCCCAGTTCTCAGAGAAAGTCGGGGCATTCTCCCGCGGAGCGGAATGGCCACCAAAGAGATCAATACTCCCATCGTCGAAACCAAAACAAAAAACGGAAATGTGACGCCGATTACCGCCGGGAACGGCGGAGGCAACAGCGACTACACCGCCGACTCGATCAAAGTGCTTGGCGGGATGGAAGCGGTGCGCAAGCGTCCCGCAATGTATATCGGATCGACCGGCGATCTTGGTTTGCATCATCTCGTTTACGAAGTCGTCGACAATTCCGTCGACGAAGCGCTCGCCGGTTTCGCGACCAAGATCGAAGTCACGATTCACATCGACAACAGCATCACCGTGATCGACGACGGGCGCGGGATTCCTGTGGATGACATGGTCATCGATGGGGAGAAAGTTTCCGCGGCGCAGGTGGTGATGACTACCTTGCACGCTGGCGGGAAATTCGATTCGTCCACTTACAAGGTTTCGGGCGGACTGCATGGTGTGGGCGTTTCTTGCGTGAATGCGCTGAGCGAAGAACTCGACCTGGAAATCTGGCGGGACGGGGCTACCTGGCAGCAGACTTATTCGAAGGGCGTGCCCACCAGCAAGATGGCGAAAGCGGGCGCAACCAAGAAGCGGGGGACGAAGGTTCACTTCCTGCCGGACCGAACTATTTTTACCGGGACGGTGGAATACAACTACGACACTCTGGCGCAGCGGTTGCGCGAGTTGGCGTTCCTGAATAAGGGTTTGTTGATCACGCTGACTGATGAGCGCTCGACCGATGCCAAGAGCGGCGAGGCCAAGCACGCGGACTTCAAGTACAACGGCGGGATTGCGGAGTTCATCAAGCATCTGAACCGCGGCAAGCAAACACTTCATGAGAAGCCGATCTACATGGAAGCGGAGCGCAGCGGCGTGGCCATGGAGATTGGGCTGCAATACAACGACGGGTATTCGGAGTCGGTATTCAGCTTCGCCAACAACATCAACACCGTCGACGGAGGAACCCATCTGTCGGGCTTCCGCATGGCTCTGACGCGGACGATTAATTCCGCAGGCCAGCAGATGGGGTTGTTCAAGGACGTCAAAGAGAATCTGACTGGTGACGATGTGCGTGAAGGATTGGTGGCGGTGATCAGCGTGAAGCTGTCGCAGCCGCAGTTTGAAGGGCAAACCAAGGGCAAGCTGAATTCGGATATTGCCGGAGTCGTCCAAGCGTTCATCAATGAGAGGCTGGGGGCGTTCTTCGAACAGAATTCTGCAGTTGCTAAGAAGATTATCAACAAGGCTGTGGATGCGGCGCGGGCGCGGGAGGCGGCGCGGAAGGCTCGGGATTTGACGCGGCGCAAGGGGGCGCTTGATTCGGGTGGACTGCCGGGGAAGCTGGCGGATTGTTCGGAGCGGGATCCGAACCGGTGTGAATTGTTTTTGGTTGAGGGAGAGTCGGCCGGCGGGACTGCTAAACAGGGGCGCGACCGGCGGTTTCAGGCGATTCTGCCTTTGAAGGGCAAGATTCTTAACGTCGAGAAAGCTCGCTACGACAAGATGCTGGCGCATGAGGAAATTCGCGCCATGATTACCGCGCTGGGGACCGGGATTGCTAAGGATGACTTCGATCCTACTAAGGTGCGGTACGGGAAAATTATCCTGATGACCGACGCTGACGTGGACGGATCGCACATCCGGACACTGCTGCTTACTTTCTTTTTCCGGCACATGCAGGAGCTGATCAAGCGCGGGAACGTGTTTATTGCGCAGCCTCCGCTGTATTCGATCAAGAAGGGCAAGTCGATGCAGTACATCAAGGACGATGATGCCTTTGACAAAGTGACTTTGAAACGCGGGGCCGATGGGGTGACCGTGCGTTATGGCGAGGGCGCGGCCAAGCTGGAGGGCGCGAACCTGAACCGGTTTATGACCGTGCTGAAGGAGTATCTGAACTTCTTCGACAAGGTGAACAAGCGGTTGCGCGATGAGAGCGTTACCGAACTGCTGCCTCGGCTGGATTTCTCGAAGCATGGCGATTTCGAGGGGGACAAGAAGACTCCGCCGAAGAAGATCGAACGGCTGGAGCGGGAACTGAAGAAGCTGCAGAAAGAGCGGAAGTTCAAGAGCGTGGAGTCGCGTTTTGATGAAGAGCACAACCTTTGGGAAGTGCGCTTTGTGAACTCGCAGGGGTCAGAGCATGTGATCAACTGGGAGCTGGCTTCGAGCGCGGAGTGCCGGCAGTTGATTTCGAAGTTCAAGCAGATTGAGCCTTATCTGGAGCCGCCGTTCGTGGTGGAAGCTGTGGTCAAGTCTGCCGCAGCCAGCAAGGAAGATGAAGCGGACGAGGAAAGCGCGGAGAACGGCGAGAAGTCTGACAAGAAAGGCGCGAAGGCTGCTCCCAAGCACAAGGCCGTTGTCGAGCCGGTCGAGAAAGCTACCGCGCGCGAGCTGTTTGAATATGTGAAGAAAGAAGGCAGCCGCGGGTATGATGTGCAGCGCTATAAAGGGTTGGGGGAGATGACGGCTCCGCAGTTGTGGGAGACGACTATGGATCCGGAGCGGCGGACTTTGCTTTCGGTGAAGCTGGAAGATATTGCCGAGTGCGAGACTATATTTACCACTTTGATGGGTGAGGATGTGGAGGCGCGGCGGAAGTTTATTGAAGAGAATGCGCTGGATGTGAAGAATCTGGATATTTAGAGGGTTCTTTGCGAAGAAGTCACTCGTCTTCCTCTCGCAGCCGAATGTGAACGTTGCCTGCCTTCGTAATGCTGGCAATAAACGGCGGACGGTGCATCCTGCACAGCCGAAACATTTCAGGCAAAGCTACAGCTAACAGTGCTGCCATTTCTTCCCCGTTGAAGTTTCCCGAAGTGAAATAAAACTCACGCACGCGGTTGGCAATCACGGCCTGTTTCTCCAGGTCGTTGAAGCGAATACGCTTGTCTTTCGTGAGCAGTATCCAGCCCTTTTGTCCGACAAAAGGCAGCCATATCGAGTCTTCCGTTCCGGCGGGGAAATGCTCGCCGTGGCGCTCGTGATGAATTTCGTTGTGCACGAGTGCCTCCAATATTGGTTTGCAGTTGTGAAGATTCTCGTCGAGGTAAAGAACGAAGTCTTCAGGCGGCGATGGCGGCCGTCTTCTGCTCCCAACGGATTGCTTCTTCGATCTGTTTGGGGTCGACGCCATATTCGGAAGCGAGATCAGGAACCGATTCGCGGGCGTTGAAACGAGAAGCGATGACCGCTGTAGAAATCCCTGTGCCGGTTATCACGGGCTTGCCAAAGCCCAGCGCGGGATTTAGCTGAATGAGTTTGGGCTCGCTCTCTTTGCGTTCCATGACAAAAGGGTGCAGCTTGAACAGGCCGTTAGGGTCACGCTCGATTCGTTCAAGGTAAAACTTCATGACGTCGGGAATCAGGATCTGTTCTTCTTTGCCGGACAAGTTGACGATATTTCCCAGGTGCTCGATGAACAAATCTCTGCGATCGGTCTGGAACGCCTGCTCAATCAGAGGATGCTCATGATGGACGTACTTGGCCAGTGCCTTCAAGGCTTTGCGGACCTTCGGCAGGCGCACGTCGTACACCGCGCGCATGCTGCTGATCATGTGGGATTCCAGCAGGTTATGGAAAGATAGGCGCGCGGGATCCCTTCCGGCCAACCGAACCAGCGGACCGACGGACGTCTCATCCCGCGTCCAATACCGGAGCGTATTTAGGGGCACGCGCAGATATTGAGCGGCTTCGGAGACGCCGTAAATGGGAATCTCCATGATGTCGTTTTGGCTCATGAGACCTCCATCACCCAAGAACGGTCGTAAACACGCAAGGTCAACTATTCTATTGCATTGTACCGACCTCGTTCGCGCAAGTCACATCGACGGTTCGTCTTGATTTCTCCCAGATCAATGGTCCCCATGGTGGGCCCAGGGAAATCTTGTCAATAGGTAGAAGTTACGCGAATGGGGCTAAGGTGAAGGAAAGAAGGCGGATATAAAGTTGGGATTGGTGGCGGGTTTACCCCTCTCGACTTGGTATTCTATATATATATAGGGTAAAGATTTTCGAAAAGGGCGCGGCCTCTCGGTCGCGCCTTTTCTTTTGCGCGGAACGGCAGTCCGGTGATATGCAACAGCAGATTCCTCCCGGCGCCGTAGCTGGCGCTCCGGCTTTGGTCGGAATGACAAAGTGGACGCCGTCGCGTTCGCTCCGACTCCGGTCGGAATGACAAAAGGCGCGGCCTAAGGGTCGCGCTTTTCTATTTGCCCTGCTGGGCTCCGGCGGGTTTAAAGCGAAGAGTATTCAGGGGAGACATGAAGCATTGGGAGCGGTTCAAGACTTACAAACAGCGGGGCGAGTGGGTGGAGCTGGAGTTTATGGCGGAGGCGGCAAAGAGGCGTTTTTCCGTCTGCAAACCGTGGGGAGAAATGCGGGCATACGATGTCGGGATTGAACACGGGCCAAACTATCTTCGAGTGCAGGTGAAGGGCATCGCATACCGTCTCCAGGCGGGGTATCTGTTGCAATTCATGCCTCGTCACAGAGACATAAAGGATTTCACGCCGAGGGACCTTGATGTGTTTGCGGTGTACGTGATTCCCGAGAATGCGTGGTACCTGATCCCCGCATCGCTGCTGCTGGGTGCGCGGCAAAGATGGAGTCTAATGCTGAGTCCGGTAGCGCCTCCGGTGAAAAAGAAGTCGTACTGCTTCGAATGTTACCGCGAGGCGTGGGGCTTGCTGAAGAAAGGCCGCCGAGAACTGGCAGGGTATGGGCGCTAGAGTTTGTGGCACCTCAGCGGCTGAAGCCGCAATGTCCTTGTGCGGCTTTACGGCACGACTGAAGTCGTGCCCTTCCCGATCCTGACGCAGGCCTGACGGACTGCTCCACCCTCCTACTGAGCAAGATGCGCCTCGCTGCGCTTGGCTGGACGGGCGAAGGCGCCCGTCCCCACACGGAACCTTCCCCACACGGAACCTTCCCCACATGAACCTTCCCCACGCAAGCCTTCCCCATACTTGGCGGCGCTACTTTTACTTTAGGCCTTCTACTAGATATAGGTCGGCTAGCATTCGGTGGTAGCCGAAGACACAGGTCTTTGCGTCGGGGGTCATGTAGATGGGGCCTATGTTTTCTACGCCGGCGGGGTCGGAGGGCATTAGTTCTTTCCAGAGAGTGCGCTGGCCGGTTTTTACGTCGAGGCGGTAGACGCGGGCGGGGAGTTCGCCGGGTTGATAGATGTAGAGAGAGTTGCCGTCGGCGGTCCAGGTGATGGGCTGTTCGCCGGGATTGAGGCCGTTGATCAGTTGAGGTTTGCCACCGGCTACGGGATAGAGGTATCCCTTTTGATCGGGGCCGATGGCGGCGATTTGTTGCGAATCGGGGGAGATGGTGAAGGCGGTGCCGTTGACGCCTTCCTCGGAGATGGGCTGGCTTTTGCCGGAGGCTAGATCGTAGACGTAGAAGCGGACGCCCTTGCCGGGTTCGTCGGCGGAGAAGAGGATGCGTTTTCCGTCGGGGAACCAGTGAGCCCAGCTGTGATTGATGTTGTCTTTGGTGAGGTCTTTGGGTTCGCCGGCGCGGGTGGGCAGGAGTTTGAATTGGGACGGTGATTCCTGCGTTTGGGCAATGGCCCAGGTTCCGTCTGGCGATAACGCTACTGCTCCGCCTTCGCCTAAGAGGACTGCGGGGGAGCCGTCGGTTTTGCGAATGTAGACGGCGTAGGTGAGGCCTCCGGACTTGGAGTAGTCGAGAGCTCCGCCGCCGCCTTCTTCGTCGAACAACAAAGTTTTTCCGTCGGCCGAGAGATCGGAAGGATAGGTGTAGTCGAGCCAGGAGAGTTCGTGCTGCTTGGCGTCGTTGGCGAAGACTCCCAGCAATTCGCGGCGCCAGGTGGCGCGGACCAGGAGAACGCGTCCGTCTTTGGCGATGTCTAAGAGCATTAGAGCGCCGGGCAGGCGGGCTACTATGCGCTGCTTGCCGTCCAGCGATGTGGCGTAGAGAGTGCGATCGGTGCCGGACTTGCTGGCGGTGAACCAGATTTCTTTTCCGTCGGGAGACCAGGCTAGGCCCTGGATGGTGAACCACTGGGTGGAGAGAGATTTCTTGTTGCCTTGTAAATCTACTACGGCTAGCGATCCGCTGTCGTCGCCTTGCAGGGGGTGGTCGGCGAATGCGATTAAGTCTCCTTTGGGGGAGACGCGGGGGTGGCCGATCCAGCCGCCGGTTTGGTAGAGCGGCTTGCCGACGGGGAGTTCGAGGCGGTTGCGGCCGCCCATGTCGCGAACAACCGCGAGGCTGGTGCCGTCGGGGGCCCAGTCGGCCCACTGAACTTGCTCGAGGACTTCGCGCGGGGCGCCTCCGGAGAGTGGCGCGCGGGCTAGCGTGCCCATGCTTACCCATGCGCCGATGGCTTTGCTGTTTAGCAGGACTGCCATCTCGGAGGTGGCGGAGATGGACATTAGTTGCGTGCGGCTGAGGCCCATGGAACGAGACTCGGGGGCTTCGGGACGCGCGGTGAAGACGTCGACGGGATTGCCTTGCCAGGCGGCGCTGTACAGGATGGTTTGACCGTCTGGGGCGAAGCGGGCGGCGCGGATGCTGCCGCGGCGGAACGTCAGCTGACGGTAGACCGGAGGTTCAGCCGGGGCGGAGGCGAAGAATTTTTTTCCGGCATAGAGACCGGCACCGGCGGCGAGGAGCAAGCCCAGGGCGAAAATCAGCGCGGCGGGGAATTTTCTGCTTGGCGGCGCGGGTGACGTGGCTATCGCGGTGGACGACGACGAGCGCTGAGCTTTTTCTGTTTCCCCTTCTGTTTCTGTGACGACCGAGGTGCGGGAGGAATCGATGGAACGTTTTAGGCGCTTGAGGTCGGCGCGGAGTTCGGCTGCCGTCTGGCAGCGCATGTCGCGATCTTTTTCCAGGGCCTTGCTGATGATTTCCTCGAGCTTGGGAGGGAGTTCGGGAACCAGGCGCGTGGCGGCGGTGGGCTGACGGTTGAGAATGGCCTCGGTGACTACGGCGGAGGTTTCTCCGCGGAAGGGGAGAACGCCGGTGGTCATTTCGTAGAGGACTACGCCGAAGGAGAAGAGGTCGGTGCGTCCGTCGAGATCTTTGCCGCGCAATTGTTCGGGCGACATGTAGGCGACGGTGCCGACGGCGGTGCCGGGGCTGGTCAGATCGAGGCCGGCTGCCTCGGCCACGGTTTGGGAATCGCCGCTGGTGGGGCGTGCGGCGCGCGCGACTTTGGCGAGACCGAAGTCGAGAATCTTGGCGTGGCCTCGGTCGGTGACGAAGATGTTGGCGGGCTTGATGTCGCGGTGAACGATCCCCTTGCTGTGCGCGGCTTCCAGGGCGTCGGCTACTTCGATCGACAGGGTGAGTAAGCGATCTAGTTCGAGCGGGCGGCCTTGAATCAGGTGCTTGAGAGTTTCGCCGCTTAAGCACTCCATCACGATGAAGAGATGGCCGTCGTGTTGGCCGATTTCATGAACGGTGCAGATGTTGGGATGGTTCAGAGATGAGGCGGAGCGGGCTTCGCGGCGGAAACGTTCGAGGGCCTGGGGATCTTCGGCAGCATCGTCGGGAAGAAACTTCAGGGCTACGAAGCGGCCTAGTTGGGTGTCCTCGGCTTTGTAGACGACACCCATGCCGCCGCCACCGAGCAGTTCGATGATGCGGTAGTGAGAGACGGTCTGGCCGATCATTTCTGGATCATGGACGAGTGGGCTAGCTTGCGGTCGGGGGCGGAACCGGAAGCGCGTTCATCTTAGGCGAATGGTTGGGGTTCGTCAATTGCACGGTTGGGGTAGCCTTGCGAGAAAACGCGAGCTCCGGATCACGGACTGGGCGCTACGGAGCGTCTGCGAAATAAAGAAGCGAGCGTGGTTCCTAGCGTTAGCAGGGTGATTAGCGAGATGTCTCCCAGGGAGATTACGCAGTAGATGCACCAGACTCCGAGGACGTGGGCTTCGATACGGGCGAGGTAGAGGGAGAAGGCAAGGCCGATGAGTGCTGCAGCCAGCACGGCGCCGTAGGCGCGGCGCCAGGATAGGGCGCCCATTAAGAGATATCCGGCGATACCGAGGACGGCGACCGGGATTCCCGTCCCTTGCACGACGGCGTAGGGGCTGTGATTGACTATGCCGCAGTCCCAACGCTCGTTGATGCTGCAGGGTGCGTCGCCTTCGGTGCGGTAGTGCTCGCGCAGGGCTAGAGCGGAGACGGCGATCCCCAGGGCGCTTAATAGAACTAGAACGTACTTCATTTATTGCTCCTTTTGCTCCCTGTTCTTGAGCAGCTTACATTTTCCCATGATCAACTGGCGGAGTGCGCGGCGGCGATGTCTTGCAGGAGGTCGGAGGCTTGCCAGTCGGCGCCGTGATACCACTTGAAAATCTTTCCGTCAGGGGAGATGACTGCGGTGCTGAGGGAGTGGGTGATCAGTCCGCCTTCTTCTTTGTAAGTGAGAGCAAAATAATCGGCGAATTCCGGAAGCTCGGTTTGAGGGATCGCTGAGAATTCCCAATGCGCGAAGAGTGCGGGGTCTTTGGTTCCGGCGCAGGAGAAGCCGTAGGCGCGCAGAACCTTGGGTGTGTCGTTGGTGGGATCGAAGCTGATGCTGAGCAGGTGGGTTTTGCCGTAGCGGACGGGATCGGCGCGGAGCTGGCGGTCGATGGCGGCGAACTCGTGGCTGACGCGCGGGCAGAAATCGGGGAAGGGGCAGCGGGTGTAGATGAGAGTCAGGAGCAGGGTCTGACCGCGATATTGATGCAGCGAAGTGTGCTGGCTGTTTTGGTTGACTAGCTTGAAGTCGGGCACTTCGTCTCCGGGAGATGGGATGTGCACGGTTGCTGCGGGCTTGTCGGCGGGAGTTGGTGAATGTGCGGTTACTTTGACGTTCTCGAGCCAGTAGGTGTTGTCGGGTTGGACGACGACATCCGCGGTGATGGAGTCTCCGGGCTGGAGTTGATCGAGCGTGGAGGGAGGCTTGATCGTGTAGGACATGACCATGGGGTCCATGAAGCCGGCGACGGGTTCGTTGTTAATGTTGGCGGTTGCGGCGTTCTTGTCGATGGACACGACTTTGCCCTTGAGCTGATAACGTTTTGCTGTTGAGGAGTTGGCGGAGCCGGGCTGCGACGGCGCCCGATTGCAGGCGGCGGAGAAGATCAGCACGGCGCAGAGACAGAAGATTGCGGGATGTGGGGACGAATTGAATTTGCGGAACATATCGAATCTTTGTCGACCTTTCTGTTTTTGAATCGCAGCGCCTGAAGGCGCGATTGATCGTGCGGCAGTTACGGTATGCCCTTCGACTTCGCTCAGGGCAGGCTCTGAAGGCATACCCTGATCCGAATCTTAGACTCTTTCTCTCGGACATTTGTCTCCTAGTAATGAAAGCGATAGCGGAGTTCGACGTAAATTTCGCGGGGGTTGTTCCAGTGGAAGCCGCCGAAGGTGACGCTGTTATCTAGTTCGACGCGGCGGTTGGCCACGTTCATGGCGTTCAGCGAGGCGGAAAAGCGCTCGCCGAAGTCCTTGCCGACGGAAAGATCGAAGGTGGTGTGTTGCGGCAGATAGGCGCCGGGATACGGCTGGCCGGGGAAAGCGTTGCTGAAGCCGGAGCCGTAGTAGATGTTGGTGGAGGCGTAGGCGCGCCACGGTAGCGTGACGTCTCCGCCCAGGTTAAGCGTGTTGCGCTGGTCGTGATCGAGCGGAGACAGGCCGGCGGGCAGGGAGAAATTAGTTAGGCCGCCGGTGATGGCTCCGCCGCCTTCGGCAATCTGGTTGGAATAAGCGAGGTGGAGTTGGCCGCGATGGGCGATGCGGGGCGAACGGAGAGTGAGTTCCCATCCGCGGATCACTGCCTGGGCGATGGTGATGGGGAAGAAGAGATTGGACTCGCCGATATTGTTGTGATCGAAGAAATTCACTACGTTGGTGCGGAAGTTGTCGGCGTCGAGAATCCAGCCATGGTAGGGGATGGTTAGTCCGAACTGGTGCTCTTCATCGCGCTCGCCGTTGAGCTTGATGAATCCGAGGTTGTTGGCGGTGGCAAATTGGATTAGCGGGCCCGAGGCGGTGATCAGCGGCGGAGCCTGATAGTAGTGGCCATAGAAAGCGCGGATGGTCCAGTTGAGGTGGGGGACGTTGAGGGCGACGCCGAAGCGGGGGCTGATCGCGTTTTCGGAGACTCCGCCGGAGAAGTGCGTGGGGCGCATGCCGGCGGTTAAGGTCAGCCAGGGAACGGGCTTGAATTTGTCGTCGATGAAGAAGGCTTCGAGGCTGCCGGTGGGATGCTCCGTGTCGGTGAATGGGGGATTCCCGGTGCCGTTGTTGAAGGTGGCGCCGAAGAGTTCATTATCCTGCTGATAAAAACTGTATACACCCACTTGCAGATTGTTTTTCGCAAGGTTCGCGCCGAAGCTTACCTGGCCGCCGCCATAAGTTGAGCCGCGATGTTCGGTGGTGGCTACTGGATCAGTGACGGCGCTGTCGTAGTCGGCGGCGTTGTAGTGGAAGAACGGGGAGACCGTCAGCAGGAGTTTTGAATTGAACGTGTGGACCCAGGAGAAGTTGGCGATGGCATCGGATTCGTGGTCGCCGTCGCGAAGGTCGAGGCTGGGATACTGCGCCGCAAATCCATTGGCCGCGATCGGCGCGTTCTCGATGTCGTTGGGGAAGGGGTCGTAGGGAATTTGGTAGTAATCCTTGCGCAGCGACGTTACGAGGCGGAGTTGGTTGGACCGGTCGACGTTGAAAATCAGCGAGCCGAAGCCTCCGTAGCCGTTCTCGGCGTCGTGGACGACCTGCGGGACGGGCGTCTGGATGCCGAAATTGCTGCGGTTGGCGTTGAGGCTGGCATAGTAGGCGAAGCGTTCGGTGTGGCTGCCGAAGCTGAGGGCGTCGTTGGTCTGGTAGAAATTTCCGGCGCTGAGGACGAGTTCGCCCTGGTTGTTGCGCTCGAAGCCGGTGCGCGGGACTACGTTGAAGACTCCGTAAGTGCGGTCGCCGAATTCGGCGCCGTAGCTGCCGCGATTGACTTCGAGATAGTCAATGTCCTTGGGATCGAATTGCGGGCCGAGGTTGGAGGCGATGTTGGTGTTGGGGACGGGGACGCCGTCGATGAGCCAACTGGTCTGGTGGCCACCGCGGATGTGGAGCTGGTCGTGGGTGAAATAGGCTCCGGGAACGTAGTCGGTGATCATGGCTAGACTGTTGGTGCGGGCAGCTCCGGGGGTGTGCTCGATATCTAGGCGGCTGACCAGCGTGGTGGGAGTGGCGGAGTCCGTGGGAACGGCTTCGGGGGCTCCGGAGACGATGACGGTCTCTTTGGTGGTGGCGACGTTTAGAGAGAAATGCAGGACGGGATGCGATCCGGAATTCACCAGGACATCGGAGGCCATCTGATTGAAACCTGGAGCGACGACGGTTACGGTGTATTCGCCGATAGCGATGGCGGGGAAAGTGAATTGTCCGGCAGCGTCGGTGTTGGTGGTTGTGGACCAATCGGAGGTCTTGGAGCGCAGCATTACCATGGCGTCTTCCACGGGACGATGCTGGGGGTCGTGAACGATGCCGCGAACTGATCCGAAGATGGAGGCGTAGGCGGCTAGGGTCAGGAACTGGAGTAGCAGGATTAGACGGATGAAACGCATTTGATCTCCGTTCGAAATTCGGGTTCCAGGTGCCGGTCAGTACGTGAGGAGCAGAAGCCGTGCGAGAACGCCTCGCTTCGCTCGCTGGACCCTTCGGCTTCGCTCAGGGCAGGATCGCGAATGTGCCTGTCCCCACACGTGCCAATGGTTGCTTGTGGATTTAGCTCAGGCTATGGAGAGATGCTGGAGGCGCGCGGGTGGATTGGAAACTGGTGCGTTCAGTGGTCGGGGAAACGGGAGTCGATTGGCCGAGGTAGGCCACGATATTTTGTACGAAGGACTGGTCTGCACGCGGCTGGGCGTGCGCCCAGCGAGCGGTTGTGACGGCGCGGCAACAATCGTGATTGCAGCTGGACGCGTCGCGGACGACTAGTTGTCCGGATTCTGATTGTGAAGACAGAGAATCGTGGCAGTGATGAACTGCTTTGCGGACGCAGCAGGCGTGCGGCGCAGCGGTTGCCGCCAGGGCTAGCGGGGCGAGGTTTCCCAGTAGCGCAACGAGCAACAGGAATCTGGCGATGAGGCGCTGCATGTTTGCCGTTAGTCGAGCCCCTTGGCGAGGACAGAATAGAGCAGAAGGCGGAATGGGTGCAAGCAGGCGGGCGAGGGCGCCCGCCCTACACTAAGCTTTGCCCTGAATTTTAGCCCACCACCAGCGGACGCCGACGAACAGGAAACGCCAGTCGCGGAAGAATTCGGGGGGCTTGCCTTCGAAGGCGTGGCCGATGAATTGGAGAATCCATCCGAGAAGGAAGAGACCTAGCGCGTAGGGCCACAGGCGGTGGACGAAGATGCTGGCTAGAAAAACTGCGATCGAGAGCACGATGGTTGGGATGCCCAGGGTGTGGCAGATGCGGTTTACGCGGTTCTGATGGCTGGAGGAGTATTGCGCGATCCACTGGTCGTTGGTGCGGTTGCCCAGCATGCGGAGGATGATACAACGGCGGCTGCTTCTTTGCACGATTCCGGTTTGCACAGATATGGGCGGGTTGAGGCGCCCGCTTGCCGCGTGGTAGCATCCTAGGTTTTGGCAGGTAGGTTGGGCTGGCCTGTATACTGCGCTGTTCTTCATTCTGGATTCTGATTCTGGGCCTTCTCTCTTCCCACGCCTGCGAAGGAGCCTACTCGTGAAAGTCTATTCCGGAGAAAACATTCGTAATGTTGCGATGGTGGGGCACGGGCATGCGGGGAAGACCTCGTTGTTGTCGGCGATGCTTTACACGGCGGGGGCAACGCCGCGGCTGGGGCGGGTTGACGACGGGTCGGCGACTACCGACTACGACGAGGAAGAGATCGCGCGGAAGATGTCGATTGCGGCGGCGGCGGCTTATGTGGAGTGGGGCAAGACGAAGATCAATGTGATCGATACGCCGGGGTTCAACATGTTTGTCCACGAGGCGCGGATGGTGCTGCCCGTCGTGGATGCAGCGATTGTGGTGGTGGACGGCGTGGCCGGGGTGGAAGTGGTGACGCAGCGGGTGTGGAAGGATTGCGAGGAGTACAAGACTCCGCGACTGATTGTGGTGAATCGGATGGATCGCGATCGGGCGAATGCGGAGCGCGTGCTGGAGTCGCTGATCAATGCGTTTGGGCGGAATGTGATCCCGATTGAGCTGCCGATCGGGAGTGAGAAGAGTTTGAGCGGCGTCGTCGACCTGGTGCGCATGAAAGCTTACACGTATGAGTTGGGCGGGAATGGGAAAGGCAAGGAGACGGAGATTCCGGCCAATATGCGGGCGCAGGTGCAGGAATCGCACGAGCAGTTGGTGGAGTTGGTTGCGGAGGGCGACGACAAGCTGATGGAAGAGTTCTTTGAGAAGGGAACGATTCCTGAGGAGGACTTGATCCCGGCGCTGCATAATGCGATTCGCGAGGACAGGCTCTTCCCCGTGATCTTCAGTTCGGGGCTCGGGAACGTGGGCGCGGACCGGGTGATGGATTTCATTGTGGACTACACTCCGGCGCCTTCGGAGCATGAGTGGGTGCAGGGGGAACCGGCGGCTTCGGGAAACGGAGATGCGCCGAAACGGCACGAGACGGATGCGGAACCGGTGTCGCTGTATGTGTTCAAGACAGTTTCGGACGCGTTTGCGGGTCGGATTTCGTATTTCAAGGTTTTCTCCGGCGTGCTGAAGAACGAGGCTACGGTGCAGAACTTCTCGCGAGGATCGGCGGAGAAGCTGTCGCATATTTCGATCATGCAGGGCAAGGCTGCCGTGCCGGTGACTGAGTTGCATGCGGGAGATATTGGCGCTGTCGCGAAATTGAAGGAGACGCTTACTGGCGACACTTTGGGGGACAAGGCGGCTCCGATTCTGTATCCGCGAGTGAAGCTGCCGGAGCCGGCGATTACGTTTGCCATTGAGCCGAAGAGCCGCGCCGATGAGGACAAGCTGGGGCCGGGGATCCATAAGCTGATGGAAGAGGATGCGATGCTGCGATTCTTCCGTGATCCGCAAACTAAGGAGTTTCTGATTGCCGGAACCGGGCAGCAGCATATTGAGGTTATCGTTTCGAAGCTGAAGAAGAGGTATCACACGGAAGTGGTTTTGAAAGCGCCGAAGGTGCCTTACCGGGAGACGATTCGCGCCAAGGCCGACGTGCAAGGGCGGCACAAGAAACAGACGGGCGGGCACGGCCAGTACGGCGATTGCAAGATCAAGATGGAGCCCATGCCGCGGGGGGGACAGTTTGAGTTTGTGAATGATATTTTCGGCGGCGCGATTCCGAAGAACTTTATTCCGGCGGTCGAAAAAGGAATCAAGGATGCGGCCGCGCGCGGGTATCTGGCAGGGTTTCCGGTGGTCGACTTCCGCGTGATTCTTTATGACGGGTCTTATCACGATGTCGACTCGAATGATTTGTCTTTTCAGATGGCGGGGCGGATTGCGTTCAAGAAGGCGATGGAAGTGGCGAAGCCGACCCTGCTGGAGCCGATCATGGTGGTCGAAATTACCGTGCCGGACGAGTTTGCCGGATCGATCATGGGCGATTTGAACAGCCGGCGAGGACGCATCCAGGGCATGGATAACAAGGGTGGGAACACCGTGGTGAAGGCCGAGGTGCCGATGGCGGAGATGCTGACGTACGGCGTCGATTTGACTTCGATGACACAGGGGCGCGGCAGCTTCAACATGGAAATGCATCACTACGACACGGTGCCGGCGGCGCTGCAGGAGAAGATTGTTGAGAAGGCGAAGGCGGCGCGGGGTGAGGTGAAGGAAGAGGAAGAGTGAGGGACGTGGAGGCTCCTAAGTCTTCATCCCCTGGGCTTTGGCCAGCTTTGCCTGCCGCTCATCGAACGTCCAGAATCGTTCGGCCTTAAGTTCCAGCGCGGAGGCCACGTGCAAGGTGTCTAGCGTTCGCATACCGAATTTCGGACCATAGCGGCGGGCGAGATCGGCGCAGAGCTCGAAGGCGTTCTCCGGTAGCGGTGCCTGGCGCCAAAGATTGGCGGCCTCATCCGAAACAAATTGAGCATGTGCTTGGACGGCCTTCTGTGGCGTCACAGTTCCGCGAAATTGATGCTGCGCGAGAGCGTGGGCCCACTCGGCACGATGGAGAGGAGTTAAGGTCAGTGGCGGCGCGCCCTGTAGGCGACGCCGCGCTTCGGGGGAATGGACGTCGGTCAAGTACAAGGAGACTACGAAGCTGGAATCGACGTAAACGCTCAATAACGTCCCCGATCCTCAAGGACGACATTGGGGAAAGTGCGGTCTCCGAAGAGCGCTTTGGCGCGAGCCTCGAAGTCCGGCCATTTCGCGGGTTGTTCTTCCGTCCCCTCGGGGACGATGCGGGCAATTACCTTGTCGCGCTCGCGTAGCTCTACAGTGTTTCCCGCCCGTAGCCACGCCTTGAGGCGTCGGGTGTCGCGGAGTTGGCGCAAATTTACGGAAGGCATGCTGGTAATGTGACACATTATGTGTCACAATGTCAAACAGAATCCACGGAGACGAGGTTGCGAATGAAACTGCGGCCGATTCTGCTGTGCTGTCTAATTGCTATTGTGCCACTGGCGCGTGCCGCCGAGACGCAGGTCTTCCCCACCACTGCTGGCCCGGTCAAAGTCACTCCGCTGTATCACGCGAGCACGCTGATCGAAGCGGGAGGGAAGACTATCTACCTGGATCCTGCGAAGCCAGCGAAATTGGCGGGGCTGCCAAAGGCGGACCTCATTTTGATTACCGACATTCATGGCGACCACCTGGATCCGGATTCGATCAAGGAAATCAGCAAAGCGGAGACGGAGATCCTGGCGGCGCCGGCGGTTGTCGCGACCGTTACTAGCGGCAAGCCGATTGCCAATGGAGAAACGAAGAGCTGGCAGGGATGGACGATTGAGGCTGTCGCGGCCTACAACCTGAAGCGCGGGCCTGCGCCGGGGAAGCTTTTTCACGACAAGGGTCGCGGCAATGGTTATGTGCTCACCTACGGCGGCAAGCGCTTTTATTTTTCAGGCGATACCGAAGGTGTTCCCGAGATGCGGGCGCTTAAGAACATTGATGTGGCGTTTGTGTGCATGAATCTGCCTTACACGATGCCGCCGGAAGAGGCGGCTGACGCGGTGAAGGCCTTCCATCCGAAGATTGTGATCCCTTACCACTATCACGGGTCGGATCTTGCTGTGTTTCAAAAAGGATTGGAAGGGACTGGGATTGAGGTGCGGCTGCTGGACTGGTATCCCAAGTAGAGTGATACGGTTGGGCGGTGCGGCGGAGGCAGCCACCAACGGCCTCCGCCGGGAGTTTTGCATGTCTACGCCAGTGCCCGAGTTTCCAGACGTTGCGGGAAGTTCCCCTACTTTTACCTTCGGCGGCTATGCTACCGAGCCTGGCGGCTTGGCGGGCGTTAGTTTCTGGCCTCGCTTGGCGGCGCGAGTGATTGACCTCGTGGTTCACTACTGCGTTTCCTTCGCGGCAGGAATCTTTTTTACCATTCTGCTGGCGGCGGCTTCCGGCGGACATATCCCGTTCTGGGTGATGGTGAAGCTCAGGCATGTCGGGGTTCCGGGATTCGTAGCCAGCTTGCTTGGTGCCTTCGCTTATCAGGTGGTTGGGGTGAGCGTCCACGGCAGCACATTGGGCAAGCGGGTGCTCTCGATGGTAGTGGTTCAAGAAGACGGCACACCCTGCCGCTTTAGGTCGGCGATCATTCGCGAACTGGGATATTTTGTCGACGGGATTTTTTTTGGCTTAATTGGCTATTTCGAAATGCAAAAGAGCATGAAAGAACAGCGCTACGGAGACGAGTGGGCGGGCACAGTTGTATGCAAGCGCTCTGCCGTGGCGCCCGAGCAACTGCGAAGTGGTGGGCGGTTCGTTCTGGGGTTGATGCTGGGCACGATGGCCGATGCAGCGCTCATCATGATTGGGCTGCTGGTGGTTATCAACAGCTAGGAGAGACGCCTCGCTGCGCTTAGCTGGACCCCTCGGATTCGCTCGGGGCAGGCTCTCGAGGCGGCCGTTCCGACATGGTTTGTGGTTGGCTGTGCTCACTTGGTTCGTGGGCGGCTGTCTCTATATAGTTCGTGGTAACATCCGGCGAGTGGCTACCGCTAGAAATCCTAACCTGAATTACAGTCCTGACCGGGTGGTGTCGGCGGCGGCGGTGGAGGACGATTCTTCGTTTGAGTTGAAGCTGCGGCCGCAACGGCTGGGCGAGTTTATCGGGCAGACTAAGGTCAAAGAAAATCTGGCGGTGGCGATTGAGGCGGCGCGGTCGCGCGGCGAAGCCATGGATCATGTGCTGCTGTATGGGCCTCCGGGGCTGGGGAAGACTACGCTTGCAAACATTATTGCCAATGAACTTGGCGTGCACTTTCAGCCTACGGCGGCGCCGCTGTTGCAGATCAAGGGCGACCTGACGGCGATCATCACCAATATGCAGGACAAGCAGGTCCTGTTCATCGATGAGATTCACCGGCTGCAGCCGGTGCTCGAAGAGCTGCTCTATTCGGCGCTGGAAGATTACAAGCTGGACATTATTATCGGGCAGGGGCCTTCGGCACGGACGCACACGCTGGAAGTGAAGCCGTTTACGTTTGTAGGCGCGACTACGCGGGCAGGATTGATTTCTGCGCCGCTGCGGTCGCGGTTTGGGATTGTGCTGCGACTGGAGTTTTATACTCCGGAAGAGTTGCGGGTGATCGTGGAGCGGTCGGCGGAGATTCTGGGAGTTGAGGTTGACGGCGCGGGGGCGATCGAGATTGCCAGCCGGTCGCGGGGAACTCCGCGAATTGCGAACCGGCTGCTGCGGCGGGTACGCGACTACGCTCAGGTGCGCGGAGCGGGCAAGATCGATTTGCCGACGGCGCAGGCGGCGCTGCAAATGCTGGAAGTGGACAAGTATGGGTTCGACGAGGTCGATCGGCGCCTTTTGCTGACAATCATCGAGAAATATCAGGGTGGGCCGGTGGGCGTGAATACGCTGGCAGCGGTGCTGGCCGAAGAGCCGGACGCGATTGAAGAGATTTACGAGCCGTTTCTGATGCAGATTGGATTTTTGAACCGCACTCCGCGCGGGCGCGTGGCGACGCAGCTGGCTTACGAGCATTTTGGGATCACGCCGAGCCGGCGGCAGAGCTCGTTGTTCTAGAATCAACCACGGAAACGCCCTTCGACTCGCTCAGGGCAGGCTGAGGCACGGAGAAATGCAAGTTAAAACGGGATTTCCCCATGGTGCGGCGATCGTCTGCCTGCCCGCCCTTTACCACCCAGCCGTGACACTGTTCGGTAAACCTTAGAGCAGCGCCTTTCTTTTTTAGGAGGGGCGCTGATGGTGTATCTTGCAGGATTCCTGGTTCGAGACGGGGAGCCGAGGGCAATTTGCGTTCGGGGCGAATTCGGGGTTTTTCATCCAAAAGGTTTCTAAGGTTCGCCCTGGCAGGTGCGCTGATGCTGCCGGGAGTGGTGGAGTGTGGATGGAGCGCGACTGCAGAGCAAGCCCCGGTCGTGGGGCAGAGCGCCGCCACCGCGCCGCGGAATTCCGCCTTGCCACAACAGGACAGCTCCGGACAAAATTCGCAGAGCACTCCTCAAAATCCTCCGCTTCCGGAGTCGAACCCCGCGCAGCAGGGACAGAAACCTCCGCCGTCTTCTCAAAATCCTCCGCCATCGGCCCAGTTGCCGGAGCCGGCAATCAGGAATCCGGAGGTGCAGCCAGCCCCGAAGCCGGCCATCGCTCCCCCGGCGCTTACGATTCCGCGTCTGACCCGCGCGCCCGCGCTGGAAGACTTCCTGGATATGAAGCCGGAGGGCGAGATTGCCCAGCAGATGGCGAAGGTGACAGGCTTCGTGCAACGCAATCCGCACGATGGGGAGAACGTCTCGGAAGAGACCGCGGCCTATCTGGGTTACGACCAGAAGAATCTGTACGTAGTGTTCGTATGTTTTGACGATCCGAAGAAAGTTCGGGCGCGAATGTCGGCGCGCGAGGATATTCACGACGACGACCAGGTCGCCGTCATGTTCGATACCTTTCACGACCGGCGGCGAGCCTACGAGTTTCAGACTACGGCGCTCGGCGTGCAGTGGGATGCCATCTATACCGAGGCCTCACGCCAGGAGACGGGCGGCAACTGGGATACCTCGTGGGATGCGGTTTGGGATTCGCGGGGCAAAGTGACCAGCGGCGGCTTCGTGGTGTGGATGTCCATTCCGTTCAAGAGCCTGCGCTTTCCGGCGACGAAACAACAAGAGTGGGGACTTATTCTGTATCGAGGAATCGTTCGTAAGAATGAGGAAGCATTCTGGCCGCAGGTGTCGTACAGAGTGGCGGGCAGGCTCGGGCAGGCGGCGACGTTATATGGGTTGGAAGGAATCTCGCCGGACCGTGACATTGAGTTGATTCCCTACGGGATCATCCGGGGTCTTCGGGCGCTGGATGAGCGCGATCCATTTAACCCGTATTTTCAGAATGCGGTGGCGCAGGGGCAGGCAGGGCTGGATGCGAAGTTCGTTATCCACGATCATTTTGTGTTGGACTTGACGGCGAATCCGGACTTCAGCCAAGTGGAATCTGAAGACCCGGAGATCACCGTGAACCAGAGATTCGAGGTATATTTTCCGGAGAAGCGCCCGTTCTTTCTGGAGAACGAAGACTATTTCCGCACGCCCATTGACTTGTTCTTCACCCGCAACATTCAAGATCCATCGGCGGGAATACGGCTAACGGGAAAAGAAGGCCCGTATTCCGTGGGCATGATCACAAGCGATGATCGGGCCCCTGGTGTGGCGGTTCCCAGTTATTGCCCGGCGACGTCCCCTATTTGTTCGGCTAGCCTCTCCGGTGATCGTTCATACTTCACGATTGCCCGGGTTAGCCGCGACATCTTCGCGCAATCCACAGTTGGCGCGGTCTATACCGATTGGGAGTGTCCCGCAACCGGCGAATACAACCGCGTGGGAGGAGTGGACACGCGGCTGCGGTTCAACGCCAACTGGATTGTGGAGGCTCAGGGGGTGACGAGCTCGAGCAATCTGCGAGGCCTGAATGCGTTTCTTTCACCGACCGGCAATTTGCAAACCACCTGTGAGTACAACCTGTTCCCGTTCAGCTCCGGCAATTTTGGAAATGGTAACCACTATGCCGGCCCGGCCGACAGGCTCGAAGTCCGGCGCAATGGGCTGCACTTCAACTACCTCGGTATTTACCAGGACGTTAGTCCGGGATTCGTCACTGTGCCAGGATTCGTGAACCGCGTAGACACTCGCGGACTCTATCAAACGATGTATTACCGTTTTCGTCCGAAGAAGGGCTGGATTGTAAACTGGGGACCCTCCCTGATCCAGCGCTACGTATTCGATCACGAAGGCAATCGATTGGATACGTACTACGATCCCTATCTAAAGATTGAAGGACGCGGACAGACCTACATTTGGCTGGGCCCTTATGAGGAGTTGCGGGAGCGGCTAAGGCCTCAGGATTTTTGCTTCCTGGGTTTTTCCTGCCAGCCCCAGATCGCCAACCGGGATTACCACGAACACGACAGCGAAGTTCGTTTCCAAACGGGCTATCTTCGGAAAGTTACAGTGGGAGCCACCTATGAGTGGGGTGACGGCGTGAATTTCGTAGCGTCTTCACAAGCTCCGGCGCCTCTCAACCAACCATTCCTGGCACGTCAGGATACGGCAAGCGGCACGCTGTCATTCCGTCCCATGAAGCCGCTGAAGATTGAAAATACCTATCTGTTTGAGCGATTGCGAGCCACCGACAGCACATATCTGTTTGCCCTTTCGCAGATACCGGGAGTCGGGAAAGGTATCTTCAACAACCACATCGTGCGCAGCAAGTGGAACTGGCAGTTCACGCCTCAGCTTTCCCTGCGCGTGATTCTGCAATACAACTCTGTCCTGGCAAATACTCCGGGAAACACGGTTAGTCCGTATACTTTTCTGCCGACCCAGAAGGAGTTCAATGCCGATGTTCTGCTCACCTACCTGGTGCATCCGGGGACGGCGATTTACGTGGGGTATAACAGCGACCTGCAGAATTTGGATGTTGTCCCCGGAGCCGGTGTGTCCAACACTCCTAAGGGCTATATCAACGACAGCCGGCAATTTTTTGTGAAGGTTTCGTACCAGTTCCGCTTCTAAACTGGCCTGGGGTTGGGGATTCGGATTGCTGAATCCTGGGGCGCTCCGGTAGAATCAAATGGTTCCAGTCGAGGTCTGAATCCATATGAAACCTGCTATTCATCCTGCTTATAACGAAGTGCGTGTGCATTGCGCGTGCGGCAATGCGTTTGTTACCCGGTCTACCCATAAGGGCGACATCAGCGTAGAAATCTGCTCGGCATGCCATCCTTTCTTTACCGGCAAGCAGAAGCTGATGGATACCGCCGGACGGGTCGAGCGGTTCCGCCGGAAGTATGCCAAGAACGCACCCGCGAAGCCGGTCGAGACGGCGGCGAAGAACTAAGATTCTTTGCCAGGGATTTGCGCGGATTACCACGAATAGCTGAAATTGAGCCCTCGCCCGACAGGCGGGGGTTTAATTTTGGAAGGGCCAAGTAGAATAGAGCTGTGCGCAAGTCCTGGGACATCTCGGGTAAGGCGGATGCTGTCCGACGGGCAGCGCCGCGGAAGGCTGTTCCGGCATCGGTACCCATCGGTGGGATTGAGATCGCTCCTGCAACCGTGCTTGCTCCGATGGCCGGAGTTACTGATACGGTCTTCCGGCGCTTCATCCGCAACCTGGGCGGGTGTGGGCTGATCATGACGGAGTTCACCTCGGCCGATGGCGTGCTTCGCAAGAAGGACGAGAAGGCCAAACGTTATCTCCACTTCTATGAAGATGAGCATCCGATTTCGGCGCAGCTTTTTGGCAGCGATCCGCGGGTGATGGCGGAGG